>ERZ772940.20-NODE-20-length-118574-cov-12.6695_pt1 | contig 118574 bp, 103 predicted proteins | sample MGYA00511682_ERZ772940 | MGnify/ENA primary metagenome ERZ772940 (study PRJEB29015, sample SAMEA2737922) | human oral metagenome | biome: human oral; feature: human-associated habitat; material: dental | place: China | collected 2031 ... | reverse complement strand
CCAGATGTAGTCGTATTGAGATAGTAAATTGCTAATTTTGAATTTCAAAGAGTATTAGGGCTTTAGCTAAAGTAGCCAACCTTGCCCATCGAGAATTTCGAATTCTTATACTCTCTGATGTTTAAAATTGTCACCTGACAGTTCAAACCAAGTCAGAACTGAGTTACTTAGTAGTTACAAACAGAGTGATAGTTCTGATTTTAACCCAGTACTAGCCCCGCTTGACTAATCTATCTTGAAATTTTCCAAATATGTAGTAAAAAGAGCTGGCCAAGCCAACTCTTATCTTTCTGTTTCTGGGGTGATTTGGTGGAAGAGGAGTTTCCAAGTTTCATGCCGCCGCCAGATGCTGACGTGCTGTCTGCCTTCCAGACGATAGGTAATAAGCTTGGTCTTCTGGCTGATGGAGGTCATCTTGAAATATTGGAAGTTGCTGGAGTAGTAGGGAGCCAAGTCAAGGAAGCTTTGTTCCGTTAAGACTTGACCATACTCATTGACCAGCATAAAGTCTTCAGCAATATAAGTTTCGTAGTCTGGAATTTTGGCCAAGACAAGTTTTTCAAATTTATAGAGCCTGTGATAGACATTATCAGGGATTTCGTCTTCGGGAATAGGAGCAGGTTCAACATGGATATCGACATCATAGACTTGAAAATCATCATGGAGGAGTTGCTCCACTTGCTCGGTAATGGCATGGCTCTCATAGACAGATAGGTCAGGATTCATTTCCAGAACCAGGTCGAGGAAGATATTGGAACCGTAAGTCCGCCCCCTCTGGGATTTGACGGCTGTAATCTTGGGGATTTGTAAAATAGCCTTCTCATATTGGGACAACTGCTTATCATCAAAGCCATCAGATAGACTGAAGGTGGCCTGGATAAAGATGTCATAGGCTGTCTTGAGGATGAAGTAGCAGATGATGATGGCGGCGATCCGGTCAACGATGGACAAGTTCAGAGAGCTGGCCACAATGGCAACCGAAGTTCCAATCGAAGTGACGGCATCTGACAGATTATCCTTGGAAGCTGCCAGCAGGGCTGAGGACTTGACCTTCTTAGACAAGTGGCGGTTGTAGAGGTAGACACCATACATGACTAGGGCGGAAATGACACCAACCAAGGCACCCAATGGATCAATCTCAGTTTGACTGTTGCCGATTAGCTTTTTAATGGTTTCAAAAAGAACCTGAAAGCCAACCAGAAACATGATAAAGGAAGTCAGCAGGCTGGCTAAATCTTCAATTTTCCAATGGCCGAAGCGATGGTCTTCATCAGCCGGTCGACTAGCCAGATAGAGGCCAACCAAGAGGATGACATTACTCATGATGTCTGACAGGTTATTAAAACCGTCGGCAGTCAGGGAGGAAGAATTCAGCAGATAACCGAAGACCAGCTTACCAACGGTCAGGACCAGATAGGCGAAGATGGAGACAATGGGCCCCCGCCTTGCAAATTTTATATTATCTTCCGCAGTTGCCATAAGTCCTCCTTGATTTCTAATACCCTATATTATAGCAGAATTGCTGGCTCCAAGCCAATGGGGCCGGAAATAAAAACTCCCCCAGACTGATTGTCAAGAGGAGAGTAATCACATTTAGCTCAAATCCAGCTGAGACTTAGCAAAGTATTTCTTGGTTGAGGCAATAATGATTGAGGGAGAGGTCCAGCAGCATTATCAGATCTGGGAAAACCATGAGACCGTTGACGATATCAGCAATGGACTTCTTTATAGAAGCTACTTGTAGTTTCTGTCATGCAAAGTAGGAGAATTTTGTGTGGCAGTTGCTACTATAGGATTAACTTATTTGCTAGCATCAACGTGATTTTTAACTCCTGCCATGCGCTTAAAATAGGATTTAGTTTCCTTGATGATAATAGGTGATAGCACTAGGAGTGCGATCAGGTTTGGCAGGGCCATAAGACCGTTAACAATATCGGCAATTTTCCAGATAACCTGCAGTTGCAGGTAGCCTCCCAAGGCCACCATGAAAACAAAGATACAGCGGTAAATGGTAATTCCCTTGGTGCCAAAGACAAATTCTACGCAACGTTCGCCATAGTAAGACCAGCCAAGAATAGTAGTAAAGGCAAAAAGAGCCAAAGATAGGGTCAGAACCAAACTACCAATATTGCCAAAGACTGAAGAGAAAGCTGACTGGGTGACAGCTGCTCCCTCTAAGCCTTTGACTGACCATTGACCCGTAATCAGGATGGATAGGCCTGTCAATGTACAGATGATAATGGTATCAATGAAGGTGCCAGTCATAGAGATCAGCCCTTGTTCAACTGGCTCGTGGGTCTTGGCAGCCGCAGCGGCAATAGGAGCAGAACCCAGTCCAGATTCATTAGAGAAGACTCCCCGAGCGACCCCCAGGCGAATGGCCTGCATGACCGTAGCTCCTGTGAAACCACCGACAGCAGCTGTCGGTGTGAAGGCTGATTTAAAGATGGCCACAATGGTTGGAACAAGGTTTTGATAGTTAATTGCAATGACACTGAGGGCAGCCAGAATATAGAGTCCTGCCATGAAAGGAACGATTTTTTCTGAAACCTTGGAGATGGATTGAATTCCTCCAAAGACAATGATGGCGACAAAAATGGCAATGATAATGCTGACCACTTTTGGTGACCAATTGAAGCTGTTTTGCAAGGAGCCTGTAATCGAATTAACTTGAGAGAAAGTCCCAATCCCCAGAAGAGCCACTAAGATACCAGCAAGGGCGAAGAAATAGGCCAGAGGTTTGGCGATGACTTTCAACCGGCCGGTAATTCCATTGATGATGTAATACATGGGTCCACCGGAGACTTGGCCATTGTCATCCTTTGTCCGGTACTTGATAGCCAGCAGACCTTCGGCGTACTTGGTAGCCATACCGAAAAAGGCAGCCATCCACATCCAAAAGAGGGCCCCGGGACCGCCAGTTCCAATGGCTGTCGCCACCCCAACTATATTACCAGTTCCGACGGTGGCAGCTAAAGCCGTAGCCAAAGCTGCAAAGCTGGAGATGTCTCCTTCACCTTTGTCCTCTGCAAAAATCAATTTAAAAGCCTTAGGTAGGCGGAGTACCTGCAGGAGTCCCAGGCGAATGGTCAAATAAATCCCTGTTCCGACTAGAAGAACCAGTAGGGGTGGTCCCCAAACAAAATCGTCAATTTTTGTAAAAAAGTCTAGCATGACTAATCCTCCAAAGTATTAATATCATCAGCAACCAATGGAATCGAGGAATATAAAAGGCCCAGACTAGCTGAGGTCTGGACCATGGAGACTATAAACAGCACGACAAAAGTCTAGGCAGTTGTGGGCTGAATTTCTGTCCTTTTGCCTGAGAGTTTGAGTAGTCTAGGCTACCTTGCCCCTTCGGCGTTCTCTCTGCACTTAACAGCTTGGTCAGCACAGAGAAAATCTCTCCAGAAGTCCGTCCATCATCAGTCCTATTCTATGGCTAGAAACCTGAGAGCATTACTCCTTCGGCGAAAGACCTGGTCTTTTCTCTCCTGATGATTTCAAACGGTTATTGATAAATATGTTACTAGTTTAGCGAAAAATCCGAATGCTGTCAAGCCTGTTTTAAGGAAATGACGATGAAATCCGAATGATTTTAACGAAAATTTGTCAATCAAGGAATCAAGGGCCACATTCGTTCGTGCCTCTCGAAGGACCGTAAAAAACCCCGAGAGCTAGAGGCCCTTGGAGCTTGGGATGATGAGTGTTAAGCTTCAATGCGTTCGGTGGTTTCCTTGTCGAAGAAGTGTCCCTTAGCAACATTGAAGGTCAAGTTGATGTGCTGGCCTGGAGCCAGGTAATCGCGGGCATTGACCCGAGAAGCAAATTCTTGATTACCCGTCTTACAGTAAAGCACGGAGTCGCTGCCTAGCAATTCGGAAATTTCTACGGTAGCCTCGACGACGGCAGAAGGGAAGGTGGCCCGGGCAATTTCAGCTGAGGAAATGTCTTCCGGACGAATACCGAAGGTAACTTCTTTCCCCATATAACCCTTGCTTTCCAAAAGTTTCTTTTGGCCTTCTGTCAAAGCAATTTCGAAGCCCTTGCCATCTGAGATGGTGTCCTGATTAACGGTGACATCAAAGAAGTTCATGGCTGGACTGCCGATGAAGCCAGCAACGAATTTATTAGCAGGCTTGTTGTAGAGCTCTTGCGGTGTTCCGATTTGTTCAACCTTACCGACAGTACCCGTGCCAGCCTCGTTTTTGGTGGCTGACATGATGACAATCCGGTCAGCTAGGGTCATGGCTTCAGTTTGGTCATGGGTAACGTAGATGGTGGTTGCACCAATCCGACGGTGAAGTTTGGCAATTTCAGCCCGCATGGATACCCGCAACTTGGCATCTAGGTTTGACAGGGGTTCGTCCATGAGGAAGACCTTGGCATCGCGGACAATAGCCCGTCCCATGGCAACCCGTTGCCGTTGACCACCTGAGAGGTCAGCCGGCTTACGGTTGAGCAATTCTTTCAGCCCGAGAATGTCGGCCGCTTCCTCAACCCGTTTGCGAATGTCGTCTTTCTTGTATTTGCGCAATTCCAGACCAAAGGCCATGTTTTCAAAGACGGTCATGTGTGGGTAAAGGGCGTAGTTTTGGAAAACCATGGCGATGTCACGGTCCTTGGGGGATTTATCATTGACCAGAACGTTGTCAATGTAAAGCTCTCCCTTGGAGATTTCTTCCAAGCCAGCAATCATTCGCAGGGTAGTTGATTTACCACAACCAGAGGGTCCTACGAAAACGATAAATTCTTGATTTTTGATGTCAAGATTGAAATCCTCAACAGAGTAGTAGTCACTGTTTGGATATTTTTTATAAATTTTATCAAGTTTTAAAGTCGTCATAATGTTTTTTCCTTTTATCTAAACTGGATTTCTGTTCCTTAATTGTACCGCCAAAACTAAAGGTTTGACTAAAGTCTGGTCTCGTTTGAAGACCAAGGCTAAAGGGTTCAGCCAAGCTTTTACCTATTTGACAGAACCGCTGGTGATACCTTCCACATAGTACTTTTGCATGTACATGAAGAGGAGAGTGATTGGAATAGCGATAATCACGGAACCAGCAGCAAAGGTCTTGAACCATTCATTGATGGTATCTTGTTCCAACATGGCAAAGAGCCCGATAGCAACCGTATATTTTTCGGTGGCATCACCCAGGATAATCTTGGCGAAGATAAAGTCCATCCAAGGGGCGATAAAGGCTGTCAAGGCAGTATAGACGATGATGGGTTTTGACAGAGGCAGGGTAATCTTGAAGAAGATGTCCTTGCGGGTTGCGCCATCAATCATAGCTGATTCATCCAAGGAATATGGAATGGTATCAAAGAAACCTTTAGCAATGTAGAAACCGAGAGCTGCTCCCGCTGAATAAACCAGCACCAGTGCTGTCAGGGTTTGGGTCAAATCAAGGGCCTTCAAGATGTAGTAGATGGCAATCATAGACATGAAGCCAGGAAACATGTTGAGGACTAGGGCCAGTTTCAAGAAACCATTGCGGTATTTGAATTTAATCCGACTGAGGGAATAGGCAATAGCCACTGTAATGAAGGTCGAGATGATACAGGAGAAGATAGCAACAACAAGGGTGTTGATAAACCATCTAGCAAAAGGAAAGGAATCATTGTTAAAGAGCTTGATATAGTTATCCAGCGTAAAGGTTTTTGGAATAATGTAGCTGACAAAGGCTGTCCCTTCACCACGAAAGGAGGTCAAGACCACCCAAAAGATAGGGAAAAGCCAGACGATAGACAGGATAATCAGCAAAATGTAGGTCAGACTTAAATTGATACGTTTTTTCGTTTTCATTATTTGACAGCCCCTTCCTTATAAGAACTTGTTCTTGTGTAGGCCAGCAAACTGAAGACAGCTGATAGGGTGAAAATCAGGATACCGATAACGGAAGCCAAATTGTAGTCCTTAGCTGAAACGGTCAGCTTGTAGAGCCAAGTTACCAAGAGGTCAGTTGAACCCGCTTGATAGAAGTTAGGGTTATCTGGACCACCACCAGTCAAGAGGTAAATAACGTTGAAGTTATTGATATTACCAATGAACTGTTGGATCAGGGTAGGGGTCATGATAATCAGGATTTGTGGGAAGGTGATGCGTTTGAAAATTTGGAACTTGCTTGCCCCATCAATTTCAGCAGCTTCCAATTGTTCCTGAGGTAGGTTCATAATGATGGAGGTTGAAACCAGCATGGTATAAGGAATACCGACCCACATATTGACGATGATAATGGAGACCTTGGCCCAGGTTGGGTTGGTCAGGAAGGGGAGAGGGTGACTGGTCAATCCGAAGTTCATCAGCATCTCATTGAGAGGACCGCCAGGTGCCAAGAGATTCTTCATAATCAAGAGGGAAATGAAGATTGGCACGGCAATGGTAATAACGAAGATCGTCCGCCAGAGTTTTTTAAATTTCAGGCCCTTAGTATTGATAATTAGGGCTAGGACAATTCCGAAGAAGAAGTTGGTAACAGTCGCAAAGAATGCCCAAATCAAGGTCCAGGTCAGGATTGGGAAGAAGGAACCAGCCATCCGACCAGTCAGTACATTACCAAAGTTTGAGAAACCGACCCAATGGAAGAGACTTCCTGGTGGTAGGTGGTTGTGGTCAAAATTGGTAAAGGCTATACAAATCATGTAAACCAGAGGGACAATGGTAAAGAGCAGGACGCCAAGCAGCGGGATGGACATCATAGTCATGTGGAAGCGGCCATCTGCCAGGCTGGCAAAGTCTTCTTTAAAGCTTGGCACCTTGAGGTCTTCAGACTTCATGACATAAAGGTTGCGAGCACTCTTTAGATTACACCAGTAGATGTAAGCAAAGACACAGCAAAAGACCACCGCAGCAATCCCGAAAATCAGGAGCAACATGGAATTATCGCCTTCAACGGTCTTGGTAATTTCAATCCCGTCGACTTTTTCGGTAACCGTCCCTTGGGTGTGGGTACCTAGGGTAACCAAGCCCTTAAAGGCCGGAATGACCTGTAGGACCAAGCTAATCAGAAAGACAATTTCTGAAAGGAGAAAAAGGAGTCCTTTAATAATCTGCTTATTAGCGAGATTGGCCGTTCCCATAATGATGGCAGACAGTTTAATGTCTAAGCCCCCCTTCTTGAGGGCCTCTCGCACAGGAACCTTTTCATAGTAGTTAGAGTTGTTCATGTGTAACCTCCAAAATACTCTGCGAAAATCAATTCTTCCTTTCGTTAACTCACTTTGCCCTAATTGCCGAAGCAAGCTTTGATTTTCATTGAGTATTAATTAAACGATTTTGTCTGGTCAGGCTTCTAACCATGGCCAGCATCAGTATTTCTCTCAAGAAAAGATAGGGAGGCTAGGATTCTAATCCCAACCTCCCGGTCTTTTCTATTTAAGAAAGGTATGAGACCTATTTCGCTGCAGCCAAGTCTTTATCGAATTGTTGCAATTTAGTCATGTAGTCAGCTGGAGCAATCTTACCAGAGTAAGGTCCGCTAAGCAATGGAGCTGATACATTCCAGAAGGTTGACATTTGGCTAATCTTAGGCATTACGACAGTATAGTCGCTAGAGCTAGTCATGGTTGCGACAACCTTAGCCAATGGGTCAGAAGTTACAGCGCTTGAAGCTTGAACCTCCTTGTTAGAAGGTACGATGCTACGAGTCTTGAATTGGTTTGCTTGACTATCTTTAGCAGTCAGGTAAGAAGCTAACTTGTAAGCAGCAGCGATACGTTTTGTATTACCCTTGGCAGGAGCTTGGTTAACGGCATAGAGTTTAACCCCCATGAAGGCTTTTTGTTGGACTTTTTGACCACCGATTTGAACGGTTGGGTAAACAGCTACGCCCATCTTATCTTTGCCAAGTGCTTTAACTGCATCTGGGTAGTTCCAAGGACCAGTTTCGATGGCATCAACTGCGCCGTTACCGAATTTAGAAACAGCTTCATTGTCAGGAACATTAACAAAACCAGAATTGTTCTTTTGATCAGCCAGCCATTGCATAACCGCAACACCTTTTTCGTTTGCCCAATTGGTTCCCTTAGCATCTTCACCGTTAGCTCCGAAGAGGGTGTTACCGACTGATAACATCAGAGGTGCAACAGAATAAGCATTGACTTCGTTGAGGCTGTTACCAAATTTGGCCTTAGAGGTCATGGTTTCATAAGATTTTACATCTTCAGCAGATAATTTATTTTTATTATAAAGGAGAACTTGCGATTCAACTCCAAATGGGAAAGCATAGGTTTTGCCCTTATATTGGGCACCTGTTACCGCATTTTCAACGTTGTTAGCCTTAACCTCCTTGACGTATTTGTCAGGAATAGGTTGGATGATTTTTGCTTCAACCAATTGACCGAGTTGGTCGTGTGGCATGGAGAAGACATCAGCAGCAGCGGCAGCATCTTTTGAAACAACCTCTTGAGCCTTGGAGTCGTTAGATTCTTTGACTTCAATCTTGATACCCTTGTTGTTTTTTTCAAATTCCTTGATGGTGGCAGAATAAGAATTCTTAGCACCAGTTGGAACCCAGAGCTTCAGGGTTGTGTCAGAAGACTTGTTACCAGAACAAGCTGCTAGAGTTGCAACAGATAGAAGAGCGACTCCACCTGCAACAATCTTTTTCCATTTTTTCATGTTTATTTCCTCCTAAAACATAAAAATTTAATTTACACTCTTATTATGAAATCGTTTGCAAAAAAAGTCAAGTATTTTTAGAAAAATTTTTAAAATATATCATGGTATGATAGCCAAAAATTCGTTAAAAAGGCTATATAATCAGTCTTTTAAAGATTTTACAAAAGATTACAAAATAAAATGCAATCGTTTGCATAAAGTCTTGCAATTTGCCCAGAGAGGTGTTACATTAGAATTGTGTAAAAACGCTTACAAAAATGGAGGAAAGCTCTATGAAAGAAAAGTGGTGGCAGAAGGCGACTGTCTATCAAATTTATCCTCGTTCTTTTAAGGATAGTAATGGAGATGGCAAGGGGGACCTACCTGGTATTATAGAAAAACTCCCCTATCTCAAGGAGCTGGGCGTTGACGTTCTCTGGCTCAATCCGGTTTATGCCTCTCCCATGGTTGATAATGGCTATGACATTTCCGATTACTATAGTATAAATTCTGAGTTTGGCAGTCTGGCGGATTTGAGACAGCTCTTGGAGACGGCCCATTCCCTGGGTTTAAAGCTGATTATGGACCTAGTGGTCAACCATACTTCTGACCAGCACCCTTGGTTTAAAGAGGCTAGAAAATCTAAGGACAATCCCTATCGCGACTACTATCTTTGGCAGCCGGCCAGCCCTGACAGGATGCCCAATAATTGGAAATCTTTTCAAGGTACCTCGGCTTGGACCTATGATGAGAGGACCAAGGAAGCTTATTTTCATATTTTTGATGCCAAACAGCCTGACTTGAATTGGAAGAGTCCTCGGCTTAGAGAAGAAATCTATCAGATGATTCGCTATTGGCTGGATTTCGGCCTTGATGGTTTCCGCCTTGATGCCATCAGCCACCTGCAAAAGGAAGCCTGGGATTTTAAAATCCAATTTTGGGAAGGAGATGGCCCTTGGGCACCCTTTATGAATGTCTCAGGAATTGAAGCCTATATGGCTGACCTCAAGGAGATCTTTGATCAATATGGGGCCATGACAGTTGGCGAGGCTTCCGGTGTTTCCAGCAAGCAGGCCCCTGCTTGGACCGATGAGAAAACGGGCTTTATCAGCATGATTATTGAGTGGGAGCACAATCGTCGTACTCCCGATAATCAAGGAGATGTAGCCGGTTTGATTGCTGTTTTGAAACGCTGGCAGGAGGATCTGAGTGAGCGAGGCTGGAATGCCCTCTATCTAGAAAATCACGATATTCCTAGGATTATTTCCGCCTTTGGTGATGGCAGTCAAGGTTGTGCCAAGGCTTTTGCCGTTGCCTATTCTCTCTTAAGAGGAACGCCCTTTATCTTTCAAGGTCAAGAACTGGGCATGACCAATGGCCAATTTGAGTCGGCTGATGAAATTGATTCTAATAGTATCAAGCTGGCCTATCAAGACTTGTTGGAAAAGGGGATGAGTGAGGAAGACGCTCTGACCCAGGCTACCCAGTGGAGTCGCGATCACGCCCGCCTGCCTATGCAGTGGGACTGTTCCCCAAATGCTGGCTTTACAACAGGCCAACCCTGGATGAAAGTTAATGACAATTACAAGACAATTAATGTTCAGGCTCAGCTGGCTGATAAGGACTCGCTTTTCCACCTCTATCAAAGATTAATTGAGCTTCGACATCAAGACACCGTCGTTAGTCAAGGAACCTTTCAAGCCCTGGAAACGGGGCAAGATAAAGTCTTCGCTTATCAGAGGCATTTGCATGATGTCTCCTATCTGGTTATCGTCAACCTATCTGGGGAAGACTTGGGCTTAGACTTGTCTGACCTAGACCTAGCTGACTGGCAGGAAGTAGCCCTTTTCAATCGGCCCCTGCTTCTAAAGTCAGAACTCACATTGCCGGGCTACGACTATCATATCTATTGCCGTTCTAAAAATTAAGCGAATGTCCGAGAAAACAAAGGAAATCTACTCCCAAATTGGACTTATAGAGAATAAATTTTAAAAATATCAGCAAGAAGCCCTCGTCAAGGCGAGTACTGAACTTGCTTGTCTATTGTCTGGGCTTAAATAATTTACTTTTGTTGGAAAAGCACCCAAAGCGTTTTAGAAGGGAGGGGAAATTTTGGTTACTATCAAAGATGTAGCTGAGCGAGCTGGTGTCAGTCCCTCGACTGTCAGCCGAACCTTGCAGGACAGCTCTGCCATTTCACAAAAAACCAAAGACAAGGTCAATAAGGCCATGAAGGAGCTGGGCTATGTACCCAATATAGCTGCCAAGATGTTGGCCAGCAATGACAGTCATGCTATCGGGGTTGTCCTCCCGCCTATGATTAAGCAAGAACGACATAGCCAACCTTTCAATATGGAGATTTTGACGGTCATCAATAATGAAGCCAAGGAGCATCACTATACGGTCTCCATCGCTATTGGCCCTTCAGCCAGTGAGTTGGAGGAGCAGATAAAGCGGATGTATGCAGAAAAACGGGTGGATGGTTTTATTGTTCTCTACTCGATGGCTGAAGATCCTGTTCAAAAATTCCTTATGCGCAAACAAATTCCCTTCGTTATTTTGGGAACGCCTGTTAATTATGAAAATGAGACTACCTATGTTGACAATGATAATAAACTCATGGCCCGCACAGCCGTTGACTATCTGGCAGACAGGGGGCACCGCAATATTCTCTTTATAACCGATGACCAAGCCAGTGAGATTTATCTGGAGCGTTATATTGGCTATAGGATCGGTACAGGTCTAAGGGAGCTAACCAGACATCCATCCTTCTTGTTTGACAAATCTGAGCCGTCATCTTTGGAAAAACTCCTCAATTTTGTCAAAACAGAAGGAATTACAGCTCTTGTCGTTATTGATGATTTAACAGCTCTCAAGGTCATGGAATTTTTCAGCCTCCAAGGTCTAAAAGTGCCAGAGGACTTGTCGCTGATTTCCTTCAACAATTCCGCCTATGCCTCAATTCTCCACCCCTATTTGACTTCTTTCGATATCAATATTTCTAGTCTAGGCCGAATTTCCTTTGAGCGTATTCTAGACTTGATTCAGAAAAAAACCAAGGACCACTCTAAGGTTCTGGTTCCTTTTAAATTGAAAGAGCGAGAAAGTGTATGCTACGTTGGAAAAACACGAAAATCATAAGCTAATCAAGAGTTTCTAAATCCTTCTTGTGCTATAATAGCACTTAATTAATAGGAGGGGGGAGAGATTGTGGCAAAACGTAAGAAGATCTTCTATGTCCAAGTGGAATTTTTAAACGGCAAACGCTGGCATTATCAACTCCCGCGTGACCTGCAAAAGCCCATGCGGCTCTATTTTCACGAACATCCCGATGATTGGAAAAATCTGCTCTATGGTGCCCTCATTAATGTTCCGACGGATGTCTATAAGGAATCTAATAGTTATCAGCCCCTCATGCACTTAGCTCGGGTTCGTAAACTTTACTACCGTTATGAAGAGCAGTACTGGCGAACCAGAGGGCAATTTTTAACCAGAGAGAATTGGCAAACAGCTGGGCTGAGGCATTTTAAGGAAAGCATTCGCTTCCTACGTCATGATTTCAGTCGGCGAAATAAATTGATAATCACCTTAGATTATTGTCGCTGGCGGTTCCGCTATCGCAAAGTTTTAGAAAAAAATCAAAAGGCTTGATTTCTTTAGTCTGATTTAAGCAAGAGTAGTTATACTATAGTCATCCTAAATAAACTTTTCTTTTTCATAATCTCCGGAGAGAGCCTAACCGTTTGGTTGGGTTCTTTCTATTTTGTCTACACAGAGGTCGCTTTTTCCTTACCCTAGAGCTTTTGAGCACTCCCTATTAGCTGGCCCGAATTTTGTTTGTCCATTAGTATATTTCCCTTTTCTATCTCTTAGTAACTTTGTAGGATTTGTGTTATAATTTTAGAGCGAAAATGAATTATATAAGCCTACGGGTCTCTGACTTTAGATGAAATTGCCTAGGTACCAGCACCTTTGCTTTCTCTAAAATTTTTGAGTTGTTTAACGGCTTAGTATCTTATAAGGAAAAATGTGATGAATCCTTTACTTAATGGAATGAACGACAAGCAAGCAGAAGCGGTCAGAACTACTCAGGGGCCGCTTTTGATTATGGCTGGGGCCGGTTCTGGTAAGACCCGAGTCCTGACCCATAGGATTGCCTATTTAATTGATGAAAAAATGGTTAATCCCTGGAATATTTTGGCCATTACCTTTACCAATAAGGCAGCCAGAGAAATGCGGGAGCGAGCCATGCTCCTCAATCCAGCCACCGAAGAAACCCTGATTGCCACCTTCCACTCCATGTGTGTGCGAATTTTACGACGGGAGGCCGACCATATCGGCTACGACCGCAATTTTACCATTGTCGATCCCGGTGAGCAACGCACCCTGATGAAACGGATTATCAAGGGCTTCAACCTGGATTCTAAGAAGTGGAATGAGAGGGCTATTCTGGGCACCATTTCTAATGCCAAAAATGACCTGATTGATGAAGTGGCTTATGAGCAGCAGGCAGGGGATATGTACACCCAGATTGTGGCCAAGTGCTACAAGGCCTATCAGGAAGAACTTCGTCGCAGCGAGGCCATGGACTTTGATGACCTGATTATGCTGACTTTGCGGCTCTTTGACAGCAATCCTGATGTCCTGGCCTACTACCAACAGCGTTACCAGTATATCCATGTCGATGAGTATCAAGATACCAACCACGCCCAGTATCAGCTGATTAAGCTTTTGGCTTCCCGTTTTAAGAATATTTGTGTTGTCGGTGATGCCGACCAATCCATCTACGGTTGGCGGGGGGCTGATATGCAGAATATCCTAGATTTTGAAAAGGATTATCCTGAAGCCAAGGTCGTTCTTCTGGAGGAAAATTATCGCTCTACCAAGAAGATTCTCCAAGCGGCCAACGATGTCATCAACAATAATCGCAACCGCAGACCCAAGAAGCTCTGGACCCAAAATGATGAGGGGCAAGAAATTGTTTATTATCGGGCTCATGATGAAAGGGATGAGGCTGTTTATGTGGCTTCAACCATTGACCAAGAAGTTAGGGAAAATGGGCGTGATTTCAAGGACTTCGCTGTCCTCTATCGGACCAATGCCCAGTCGCGGACCATTGAAGAAGCCCTGCTCAAGTCCAACATCCCCTACACCATGGTCGGGGGCACCAAGTTCTACAGCCGTAAGGAAATTCGTGATGTCATTTCCTACCTCAATGTCATCGCCAATACCCATGACAATATCAGCTATGAGCGGATTGTCAATGAACCCAAGCGGGGTGTGGGACCAGGAACGCTGGAGAAAATTCGGACTTTTGCTCTAGAGCAGAATCTCAGCCTGCTGGAAGCTTCCGAGCAAATTATGCTTTCTCCTATCAAGGGCAAGGCTGCCCAAGCCGTCTGGGATTTGGCCCATAGTCTGCTCAATCTGCGGGCTGATTTGGACAACTATAGTCTGACCGAATTGGTTGAAGCGGTCTTGGACAAGACAGGCTATTTGGAGGCCCTCCAGGTGCAAAATACCTTGGAAAGTCAAGCACGAATTGAAAATATTGAAGAATTCCTGACCGTTACCAAGAATTTCGATGAGAACAAGGACGATGCCCCAGAAGATGAGGCTGGTCTGGACAAGCTTAGCCGTTTCCTCAATGACTTGGCTCTGATTGCTGATACCGATGATGGCGATGTTGAGTCGGCAGAAGTCACCCTCATGACCCTGCATGCCGCTAAGGGACTGGAATTCCCAGTTGTCTTTCTGATTGGTATGGAGGAAAATGTCTTCCCCCTCAGCCGAGCCGCCGAAGACCCCGATGAATTGGAAGAAGAGCGTCGCCTGGCCTATGTCGGCATCACTCGGGCAGAAGAAGTCCTCTACCTGACCAACGCCAACAGCCGGACCCTCTTTGGGAAATCCAACTACAACCGACCAACTCGCTTTATCAGGGAAATTTCTGATGACCTGCTGGACTACCAAGGTCTGGCAAGGCCGGCCAATAGCTCCTTTGCCGCTACCTATCGTGATAGCGGAGAGACTAAGTTTGGTCAAGGCATGAGTCTGGCCCAAGCCTTGCAGACCAGAAAGGCACAAGCAGCACCAAAATCCTTTGCGACTGCTCGGCCAGCCGTAGCCCAAGCCCAAGGGGCTGGTGCTTCTGATAAATCCGCTGTCGATTGGCAGATTGGTGATATTGCCCACCACCGCAAATGGGGAGATGGCACGGTGCTAGAAGTCTCAGGCACTGGCAAGACTCAGGAACTGAAAATCAAATTCCCAGAAGTCGGCCTCAAGAAGGTCCTGGCAAGCGTCGCTCCAATTGAGAAGAAGTAAATAATTCCAAACTCTGCCCAGTCCCTAGTCGGGTGGAGTTTTTGTCTATTTCAGACTCTTCGAATTGGTATCTCCATTCCTGAGGATGTGGCCCTTTGTCCGTGCCATGCCCCTCCCCAGGCTATGGACTAGTTAGCCTTGCACCAGTTCTTCCTCAAGATGTGGGCCATTTGATCTAGCCATGGCCAGCCGACTTCTTCGAAAGCTATAGCCCCCAGCTATAACCTTTTTGCTTAGATAACTATTGGCTTGGAGAAAGTTTTAGGTGTAAAATAGTAATAATTTATCAGATAGGAGAGAACTCATGACCAAAGATTACTCATTTGAAACCCTGCAACTCCACGCTGGCCAGCCCATTGATTCGGACACCAAGTCTCGGGCTGTGCCTATTTACCAGACGACTTCCTATGTCTTCGATGATGCCCAAGCAGCTGAGGACATTTTTGCCCTGCGTCAGCCAGCCAATATCTATTCCCGCATTACCAATCCGACCGTAGCTGTCTTTGAAGAACGCATGGCAGCCTTGGAAAAGGGCGTGGGAGCTGTCGCGACAGCTTCTGGTATGGCAGCCATCACCTACAGTATACTGGCCCTGGCCCATACCGGTGATCATGTGGTAGCCGCTACCACCCTTTACGGTGGTACCTTCAATTTGCTCAAGGAAACCCTGCCCCGCTACGGGATTACCACTAGCTTTGTCAATGTTGACAATCTGGAAAAAGTGGCAGGAGCACTCCAGGACAATACCAAGTTGGTTCTGATTGAGACTCTGGGAAATCCTCTCATCAATATTCCGGACATTGAGGCCGTGGCGAAAATTGCCCACGACCACAAGGTTCCTCTGGTTATTGACAACACCTTTGCTACCCCATATTTAATCAATGTTTTTGACCATGGAGCAGATATTGCCGTCCATTCTGCCACCAAATTCATCGGTGGTCACGGAACGTCTATCGGTGGTGTCATCGTTGATAGCGGTCGCTTTGACTGGGAGACTTCTGGCAAATTCCCGCAGTTTGTTGATGAGGACCCATCCTACCACAATCTCAGCTATACCCGAGACGTTGGAGCAGCCGCTTATGTGACCGCTGTGCGGACCCAGCTTTTGCGTGACCTCGGCGCTTGTTTGTCGCCTTTCAATGCCTTCTTGCTTCTCCAAGGCCTAGAAACCCTCTCCTTGCGGGTTGACCGTCATTTGGAAAACACCAAGAAGATTGTGGATTTCTTGGAAAATCATCCCAAGGTTGAGAAGGTCAATTATCCTGGCCTGCCATCCAGTCCCTATTACGACTTGGCGAAAAAATATCTGCCTAAGGGAGCAGGCTCTATCTTTACCTTCCATGTCAAGGGAGGCAGTAAAGAAGCTAGAGCAGTCATTGATAGCTTAGAAATTTTCTCCGACCTGGCTAATGTTGCGGATGCCAAATCCTTAGTGGTTCACCCAGCGACAACGACCCACGGCCAGCTATCCGATGCCGATCTAGCAGCCTGCGGTATCAGTCAAAATCAAATCCGCCTCTCTATCGGTTTAGAGAATATCGATGATTTGATTGCCGACTTGAGTCAGGCCCTTGATAACATCTAAGACAGACTTTCAATTGAATTTGAGTCAGGACTTGGGAGCGATTTGAGCAAAGTTCTAAAATGAATTTGAGTTAGGCTTTGGAAAAATTATTTTAGGTCCTCGAGTCTCTAGGTAAGATATGAGTTAGATTTTCAAACAGATCTGAGACAGACACTAGATTGGCCTTAAGTTTGGAGGTATTTATATGGTAAGTTTGAGTGACGCTTTTAAGGCCTTTAAGAAGGCAAAATTAGTAGATTTGACCCATCAGATTTCCGAAAGCAGTCCCCATTTTCCTGCCTTACCGGCTCTGGAAAAAAAGGACATCTTCACCCTCAAGGATGGTTTCCATGTCCAGCAGTTTACGGTTGTAGGGCAATATGGCACCCACATTGATGCCCCGATCCATTTTGTGGAAGGTGGTAAGTGGTTGGACGAATTGCCCTTGGAAGAGCTTTTCCTGCCCCTCTATGTTATTGATTTATCGGAAAAAGTTGCCCAAGATCCTAATTATGAATTAAAGGTGGATGATGTCTTGGCCTTCGAGGAAGAACATGGCAAGATCGAGGCTGGAGCCTTTGTCGCCTTTCGGAGCGATTGGTCAAAGAGGTGGCCGGACCAAGATGCAATCCGCAACCTCAATGCTCAAGGCACACAGGAAACTCCAGGCTGGAGCCGAGAAGCTATCGAATTTCTGATTAAAGAGAGAGCGGTCAAGGCTCTGGGTCATGAAACCCTAGATACAGATAGCGGTCAGACGGCAGCCAAGAATGGTGCCCTGCTCAATGAGTACTACCTGCTGGAGCAAGGCATCTACCAGCTGGAAGTGATGGCCAACCTAGACCAAGTCCCAGCCAAAGGCAGTTTCATCGCCATCGCCTATCCCCACTGGGAAAAGGCTACTGGCTCACCAGTTCGGGCTATCGCCTATGTTGAAGAGTAGTGTTTTATAGGTAATCTTCAAAGGTACCACATTTTGTGAGTGAGATAGGGTTCTCATGGGTGTTAGCTCTTGTCTTAGACAAATTAGACTAAAAAATCCAAGCCCAGACAAATCTGTACTGGGCTTTTCTAATGCCAAAGTGTTCAGTCTCAACTGCTAAGATTTCAATAAGTCTCTCAGACCATTCTGTTCGATTTGTGCTATAATGAACTGTAAAACATTTTGGCGGAAAGCCACTAGAAAGAACATTATGGATTTAAATAAGTACATTGCATCAATTGAAAATTACCCCAAAGAAGGCATTACCTTCCGTGACATCACACCCTTGATGGCAGATGGTCCAGCCTACAGCTATGCGGTTCGGGAAATTGTCCAATACGCTAGTGACAAGAAGATTGATATGATTGTTGGCCCTGAAGCCCGTGGTTTCATTGTGGGGTGTCCTGTTGCTTATGAATTGGGAGTTGGTTTCGCTCCAGTCCGTAAGCCAGGCAAATTGCCTCGTGATGTCATCTCTGCTGACTACCAAAAAGAGTACGGCATTGATACTTTGACCATGCATGCAGATGCCATTAAGCCAGGTCAAAGGGTGCTGATTGTTGATGACCTTCTGGCAACTGGTGGTACGGTTAAGGCTACCATTGAGATGGTTGAACGTCTGGGTGGTATCGTTGCTGGCTGTGCCTTCCTGATTGAATTGGATGGTCTTGATGGCCGCAAGGCTATTGAAGGATACGATAGTAAAATCTTGATGAACTTCCCAGGCTAGTACGTTTGGAAAATCTCAAGATTTGAGGAGCGAAGTAGATCCATCCTATTTGGGTTTGCATTGAGTAGAAGCTATAGATTCTAGTTATAGCCCAGCCTAGAGAAGTTCTATTTGAAAAGCCTATCCCCATGTTTTATAATAGAGGTAATCTATTATAGAATGGGGATATTTTCATGCCAATTACGCTCAATAAAAAATTGCCAGCCGTTGATATTTTAAAGAATGAGAATATCTTTGTCATGGACGATACCAGGGCCAGGGGGCAGGATATTCGGCCGATCAAGGTTTTGATTCTCAACCTCATGCCCACCAAGGAGGCGACGGAGACTCAGCTGTTACGCTATCTGTCCAACACACCTCTACAGATTAAGCTGGACTTTATCTACACTACTAGTCATCAGTCAAAAAATACCAAACCTGAGTATTTGGAAAACTTTTATAAGACCTTTGAAGATGTCAAGGAAGACTATTTTGATGGTTTGATTATTACGGGGGCACCGGTGGAAACCCTAGCATTTGAGCAGGTGGATTATTGGCAGGAACTCTGTCAGATTTTTGACTGGGCCAAGACCCATGTCTATTCGACCTTGCACCTTTGTTGGGGAGCTCAAGCTGGCCTTTATTACCGCTACGGGGTTGACAAGGTCCTCATGGACCACAAGCTATCGGGTATTTATCATCAAGAAGTGGTGGAACATTTTTCACCTCTCTTGAGGGGCTTTGATGATAGCTTCCTATCGCCTCATTCCCGTCATACTCAAGTGACGGAGACAGATATTAGGGCTAAGACAAATCTGCAAATCCTGGCCAAGGGAGAAGAAGTGGGTCTTTCTATTTTGGCTAGTCGTGACCTGCGGGAGGTCTACAGTTTTGGCCATCTGGAATACGACCGTGACACTCTCAAGCGAGAGTACCAGCGAGATTTAAAGGCCCACAAGGGTCCAAGTCTGCCGGTCAACTATTTCCCCCAAGGTCAGCCAAGTCAGCAGCCCCAGCTACGTTGGAGTTTGGCGGCATCGACCTTCTTCACCAATTGGCTAAACTATGCTGTCTACCAAGAAACCCCTTATCGGCTGGAGGACTTGGAAGATAGGAACAGTTTTTACGGTTATTTATAAAGAGGAACTATGACTTTTCTAGACAATTATCAAAAGGGCAACTTGGTTCTGCCAAGTAGCCTGCTCTTTCATTTTAAAGATATATTTTCAACCGCCGATGATTATCTGGTCTGGCAATTTTTCTATCTGCAAAATACGACCAAGATAGATGAGATGCCTTCCAGTCGGGTAGCAGATGCTTTAGGGAAGACCGTAGCAGAGGTTAATCAAGCCATTTCCAATCTGACCAATCAAGAGCTCTTGGTCATGAAGACGATTGAACTGGATGGTGAGACCGATATTATTTTTGATGCCAGTCCGGTGCTCCAGCGTTTGGATGACCTGCTGAATCAGGATGATCAGGGGGCTCAAACTCCGTTAGCTCCGCTTGACAATGCCAATGACCTGCAAGCTCTGATTAATGATTTTGAAAAATCGGGCTGGATGCTGACGCCTTTTGAATTGGAAGACCTGCAAAAGTATGTGCGTGAGGATGGTCTTAGCCCTGACTTGATTCGGGAGGCCCTAAAGGAAAGTATTTTCAACAGCAAGCGCAATTGGAAGTATTTGACGGCTATTTTACGGCGCTGGACTCGTGACGGCATTACCACGGTTCGACAGATTGAAGAACGTCGCCAAGAGCGAGACCAGGCCAATCCAAGCAAGGTTCAGGTATCGGATGATTTCCTCAATGCCATGAACCTTTGGAATGAGCGAGAATAATAGTTGAACAAGGTCTGAACCCAAAGTAGTGTTCGGCCTTTTTTGCTAGGAGTTATCAGAGTCAGGGGATATTTCTGGCAAAAATGAAGGGGGGCAGACGCCAGTTTTTCTGCTATAATAGGGCTTATGGAAACAAATATTTCACAGCGTCTGCTGGATGTGGCAGACTTCATTCCCCAGGGGGCTAAATTATTGGATGTCGGTAGCGACCATGCCTACCTGCCTATCCATCTCTTGCAAGAGGGTCTGATTAGTCAGGCTATCGCTAGCGAGGTGGTTCAAGGTCCCTATAGGTCCGCTCTGGAAAATGTCACAGCAGCTGGCTTGAACCAGAAAATCCAGGTCCGTTTGGCAGATGGGCTTGAGGCCTTAGAGCCTAGTGATGGGGTGACCACCATTGCCATCTGTGGCATGGGTGGCCGTTTAATTGCGGATATTTTGACGGCTGGTCAGGAAAAATTATCTGGCCTTGAGCGTCTGGTTCTCCAGCCCAATAATCGCGAGGATGATGTCCGGGCCTGGCTGTCTGATCACGGTTTTAAAATCATTGCCGAAAAGGTCATGAGCGAAAAAGGAAAATTCTATGAAATCATTGTCGCCCAGCCTGGTCAGCAAGTTCTCAATGACTTTGAGAAACGCTTTGGGCCTCGGCATTTAGAAGAAAAATCAGCTGGCTTTCTGACCAAATGGCAAAGGGAGCTGGAGAAATTGCAAGTAGCTCTAAGCAAGATTCCAGAAGCCAACCAAGCTGACCGCCAGGCTCTAGAAGAAAGAATTCAAGCAATCAAGGAGGCCATTCAGGATGAAGGCTAAGGAATTTATCGACAAATATGAAAGTCATTGCCCTCAAGAGCTCTCCATGGAGGGGGATATTTCTGGTCTCCAAATTGGGAGCCTAGACAAGACCATCAAGCGGCTTATGGTGACTCTGGACGTACGGGAAAATACGGTAGCTGAGGCCGTCGAAAAAGGAGTCGACCTGATTGTCACCAAGCACGCCCCCATTTTTCGTCCCCTCAAGGATTTGACCAGCAGTCCCCGAAATGATATTCTCTTAGAACTGGTCAAGCATGATATCGCAGTCTATGTCAGTCATACCAATATTGACATTGTTCCTGATGGTCTCAATGACTGGTTCTGCGACCTTCTAGGCATCAAGGACAGAGAAATTTTGACTCCGACTTCTGACGGCTACGGCATCGGTCGGGTGGGATCGATTGGGCCCCAAAGTTTGGAAGACCTTGCCCAAAAAGTCAAGTCCGTTTTTGGCTTGGATAGCATAAGGCTGGTTCGTTACGATGGAGCCAATCCAACTATTAGCCGAGTGGCTATCTGCGGTGGCAGTGGCCAAGGCTTCTATCAGGATGCCCTTGCTAAGGGGGCACAAGTCTATATCACGGGTGACATTTATTATCATACCGCCCAGGATATGCTGACGGATGGGCTGATGGCTCTTGATCCGGGTCACCATATCGAAGTGCTCTTTATTGAAAAATTGTTGGAAAAGATGACGGCTTGGAAGACAGAAGCGGGCTGGGACCTAGAGTTGATTCCCAGTCAAGCATCCACCAATCCCTTTAGTCATCTTTAGGAGACCGGTATGGAATGGATTTTATCGCAAAATGTTGTTCTGCTGGCTCTTCTGGCAGGCCTTTTCACTTGGTGCTGTACTATTCTTGGTGCGGCTATCGTTTTCTTCTTTAAGACTATAAGTCGCAGGCTCTTGGACACCATGATGGGTTTTGCAGCAGGTGTTATGATTGCCGCCTCTTTTTGGTCGCTCTTGGAGCCTTCTATCAGCTATGCGAGGGTCGATTATGGAAGCTGGTCCTGGATTCCGGCAGCAGCCGGTTTCTTGGTAGGAAGATTGGCCCTTCGTTTGATCGATGCCCTGGTTCCCCACCTGCATTTGGACAAGGAGGATGTCAGCCAAGCCGAGGGATTGCAGCCACCAAAGAAATTGTCTAAGACGGCTCTGCTTTTCTTGGCCATTACCATCCATAATTTTCCAGAAGGCTTGGCAGTTGGGGTAACCTTCGGAGCTCTAGCCGGTGGCCATCCCAGTCAAGCTGCTCTTTTGGGAGCCCTGGGCCTAGCTATCGGCATTGGTCTCCAGAATGTTCCCGAGGGAGCTGCCCTGTCCATTCCTATTCGGGCGGATGGCAAGTCTCGACTGCGGGCCTTTTATCTGGGCTCCATGTCGGCTATTGTTGAGCCCATCGGAGCGGTCATGGGGGCTGGTCTGGTTATGCTCATGATGCCCATTCTTCCCTATGCCCTCTCCTTTGCGGCTGGTGCCATGATTTTTGTTGTGGTTGAAGAATTAATTCCCGAGTCCCAGACCAATGGCAATACCGATATTGCTACCCTGGGTTTGATACTGGGCTTTGTGATTATGATGATCATGGATGTGGCCCTAGGTTAGGAGAAATATGAAAATTGCAGTAGTAGGGGCAGGCATTGTCGGAGCAACGGCTGCCTATTATCTTTCAAAAGAAAAAGACTGTCAGCTAACGGTCTTTGACCATGGCCAAGGCCAAGCCACCAAGGCGGCAGCAGGGATAATCAGTCCCTGGTTTTCCAAGCGGCGCAATAAGGCGTGGTATAAGATGGCTCGTCTGGGTGCTGATTTCTATCAAGAGCTGATAGCTAACTTGCAGACCGACGGCTGGGATAGCAGTTTCTATAAGCAGACTGGCGTCTACCTGCTTAAGCGGGACCCAAGTAAGTTGGCTGAATTAAAAGATCTAGCCAGTAAACGACGGGAGGAATCTCCCTTGATTGGGCAGCTGGAGATTTTAAACCAAGCTCAGGTAGCCAAGCGGCTCCCTGATTTACAGGGCTTTGACCAACTTCTCTATGCCTCAGGTGGGGCCCGGGTGGAAGGAGCCAATCTGACTCAGACCCTCCTGCGAGCTTCTGGCTGTCAGGTTGTCAAAGCCAAGGTCAGTTTGCAAGTCTTGGCCGATGGTACTTACCTCATTGAGGGTCAGACCTTTGATCAGGTCCTGTTGGCAACGGGAGCCTGGCTCCCTAATCTCCTGCAACCGCTTGGTTACCAAGTGGATGTTCGCCCGCAGAAGGGGCAGTTGCGAGACTATTACTTTACAGATTTTGCGACCGAGGCCCTGCCTGTTGTCATGCCAGAAGGCGAACTGGACATCATTCCTTTTAAGGAAGAGCAGATTTCTGTTGGAGCCAGCCATGAAAATAACCAGGGTTATGATTTGACACCTGACCCTCAGGCCTTGCAGGGACTAGAAAAGGAGGCCCAGACCTATCTGCCCATATTGGCTCAAGCCAAGCAGTATCGGGAACGAGTGGGAACTCGGGCCTACACTAGCGACTTTTCTCCCTTTTATGGACAAGTCCCTGGCTTAACAGGTGTCTTTGCAGCATCAGGCTTGGGCTCGTCTGGTCTAACCACAGGTCCTCTGATTGCCAAGGAATTGGTCAACCTTCTAGTTGGCCGAAGAGGTCAATTAGATATTCAAGATTATTCCATTGAAAAATACATCAGTAAAAATTAAAGGGCTGAGAATTTCTCGCCCTTTTTAATTTGAAAATGAAAGGCTAGATTCTTGGAGGTAGAGGCATCTAGCAAATGGACAAGTGATGACGAGCTGTTGCCAAAAAAGACTCGCAAGCTCAAGGTTTTCTAGTGACCAAGAATGGGGTGAAATCAAAGTGCAAATCTATAAAAGCAATTTTTATCACTCATTGGGTACCAATGGCAAAAGGAGTAGCTTCGACAATTTTTCGCCCTAGTAGATTATCTTGTCACATTGGACCTATTACATTTTGAAGTTCAGAACTTTCGACTGATAGTTCTGGAGAGGTCATGTCATGCTAAAAAAGCAGGTCCAACAGGACCCACCTCTCATCAAAATTTCTTTATTTACCAAACAGTCCTTTAACTTTATCCAGAACACCATCGGCACCTTTGACACCAGCCAAGAGGTCCTTGGCCTTATCAAGATAATCACCCAGGTCGTCCTTGTGTTGGTCGATAAATTTCTGAGCAGCCGAGAAGTCTTTCTTCTCGATCAGTTCCTTGACTTGGTTAAATAATTCACTTGGATTCATGGTCTCTCTCCTTTATTTTATGGCTCGTGAGCCTTTTTACTCTTTTATTAAAGCATAAAGCTTTTAAATATCAAACTAGCTTGCTTAAAAACTCATGGCTGGCCAGCTGTTCCTTGGGATCATTGACATCCTTGACGACAATTTCGTAGATGGCAGAAGCCTTGGGGTTGAGTCGCTGCAAGACTTGGGGCCAATCCGTAATGCCTTCTCCCAGAGTCAGGCTATCGTGGGTCATCCCCATACTATCAACCAAATGGTAGTAGTGAATGTTGGCTTTCAATCTTTCCAGCGAATCCAGTAGGATCTGATTATTTCCTTGGGCCTTAATCAGAGCATGGGAGGTGTCAAAGGCCAGGCGGTAGCCCCGCTTAAGAATTTCTTGGTCATAATCGGGGTCGCCAAAGAAAAATATGGGGGAAATCCCATTTTCAAAAAGAATACGCTGACCACCCAGCTGGCTAAAATAATCCAAACGTTCAAAGGAAGTCTGGCGAGCCTGCTCCAAAGTTTTATAGTAAGCCAGCACCTGGGGATTTTTAAGCTCATAGGAACCATGAATTAGCACCTGACAGTCATGGTCAAAAGCCAGTTCTAACAAATCGTTGGTTGACTTCTCTAGGAAGTAGTAGGTCTCGGGCAGAATCTCCTGGGATGTAATCATCTCCAGAAATTCCCCCTGATACTTCATGGGCTGATGGAGGACGATCCGCCTAGTGGCCTGGTCTTGAACCTGCAGAATCGCCTCAGCGAGACGTTTGAGGCCCTCTTTCGAAAAGTCATCTTGGCTGGTGTAAAATTCAAAAACCTCTGGTTTGTAGCGGAGGCGACTGGCTAATTGCTGAGGATCGGCAGAAGCCTTGAGCCCTAAAATGGGTTTGAACATGTTATCATCCCTTTTTTAACATTAATGGTGCATTGCCTGCTTTCATTGTTCCAATGCCTTGGAGCTAGTGGTCAAGTTTTGCCCTAGTCAACTATTGTGGGGCGGTTACTTAGGACTGATTATGAACTAGACTTTGGCCGTTTGGAGACGACCTGCTATGGCTGCCCATATTTTAGTCACTCTCATAGCCCGCAGTCCCTTAAGACTTTGGACGATTGACTAGGCAAACAGATTCGGATACTTGAAAATCATGGCTGAGTTCAGTCAACCTGCCTGTTTCTGGATGGCGTTGGAAGACGGTCACATTGTCCGAATCCTGATGAGCCACCAAGAGATACTTTTCGTCAGCCGTCAAGCAGATATCTCTTGGCGTTTGACCGTGACTGGGGACAATATCAATCAAATGGATGTAGCCGTCCAGAATAAAGCGATAGCAGGCGATGGAATTGTGGCCACGATTGGACACATAGATGAACCAGCCATCACTAGTGACCTCAATAGCAGCAGGAGCGTTAAAACCGCTGTAGTCATCTGGCAGGGTGGTAATAGCTTGGTAGGCCTCGAAATTTCCACAACCCTGATAAATCAAATTATGAACCGTTGAATCCAATTCGCAGACAACAAAGGCATGTTTAAAAATAGGGTGGAAGGCCAGATGGCGGGGGCCACTCCCAGATGGAAACTGATAATTATCAATAGGCTGTACCAGGCCAGTCTCATTTATAGCATAGCTGGTCAATTCGTCTGTCCCTAAATCACAGGTTATCAGGTAACGGTCAGGACTGATGTCGGAAAAATGAATCTGTGCATGACTTTGGTTGGCATGAGGCCCAGAGCCTTGGTGGACTATGCGATTAACAAGCTCTAGCTGGCCATCAGCCTGACGTTTGTAAATCAGGGCTTGGCCTGTATGATAGTTGGCAGAGAAAAGGAGGCCTCGCTTATCATCTGAGCCCAGATGGCAAGGGGCTGCGCCTTCCTCAAGAATTTGGTTGAGCGGCTGAAAATCAGGAGTGTAACTAGCGACTCCGCCTTGATTCTTATCACTAGCGATACTGTAGAGGCAGTTATCGGCGCTAAAAGTCAGATAAGTTGGATTTTGCTGGCTGACCACTAGCTGCAGATTAGACAGCTGCCCGGTCTCATTATCAAAATCTGCCTTGTAAATCCCTTGGGACTGTCGTTTTGTATAGGTACCAAAATAGATTTCTTCCATGCGAGCCTTTCTTTTTTAGCTGACTGGTTTGCCTGATAGAACGCAAACCACCATCAAGCCTTATTTCTATAGAGAAATTATAGCATTTTTTTGTTAAAATAAATATACTATCGCAAGTAATGAAAGAAGGCTCTATGACCAAGCTAGCAACCATTTGTTACATTGATAACGGAAAAGAACTTCTGCTCATGCTCCGCAACAAGAAACCCAATGATGTCCATGAGGGCAAGTGGATTTCTGTTGGAGGCAAGTTGGAAGCAGGAGAAAGCCCAGATGAGTGTGCTAAGAGAGAGATTTTCGAGGAAACCCATTTTACCGTCAAGGACATGGATTTCAAGGGAATCATTACCTTCCCTGAATTTACGCCAGGTCATGATTGGTACACCTATGTCTTTAAGGTGACAGATTTTGAGGGAGAACTGATTTCTGATGAGGAGTCGCGGGAAGGCACTCTTGAATGGGTTCCTTATGATCAGGTCCTCTCCAAGCCCACCTGGGAAGGGGACTATGAAATCTTCAAATGGATTTTGGAAGACCGTCCCTTTTTCTCAGCAAAGTTTGCCTACGACTCAGCTGGTCAGCTGGTTGAAAAAAGTGTCACATTTTACGATAAATAAGGAAAATCATGGATAAGAAAAACGAAAAATTTTACGAGAGCTGGTTTTATAAGTGGGTCGTTGATAATCGCTTTGTCTCTGCCTTGGTCATTATGATTTTGACCTTTCTGACCCTCTACCTTTTGACTAGAATAGGCTTTATCTTCACGGCTCTAGCAGGTTTCTTGACCGTCATCATGCTGCCCATTGTCATTTCGGTCTTGCTTTATTATCTGCTCAAGCCGATTGTTAATTTTGTGGAAAAACATCTGCCTATCAATCGGGTCACGGCTATCAGTTTGGTCTATCTGGTTATTGCAGGCCTCCTAATTTTGGGGGGCTCCAGCTTTTTCCCAATGTTGCAGGATCAAATCATGTCCTTCATCAATAACCTGCCCCACTATATCAAATCAGTCGAAAGACAGGTTAATCAGATTATTGCCGATAATCGTTTTGAGGCTATTCGCCCTCAACTTGAAGACTGGGTCAATAATTACAGTAGTAAGGCTATTGGCTATGCCGAGAATTTTTCTAAGAACATCGTGAGCTGGGCGGGTGATTTCGCTTCAGCTGTCACCAGAGTGGCTATTGCCATCATCATGATGCCCTTTATCGTCTTTTATCTCTTGCGGGACAGTGATAAACTTAAAGGCTCCATTCTCAAGACCTTCCCTGTCAAATGGCGGACGCCCTTATCTCGGATTCTCAGCGATGTCAATTCCCAGTGGCAGGGCTATGTGCAGGGGCAAGTGACGGTGGCCATCGTAGTTGGTATCATGTTTTCCATCATGTTCAGTCTGATTGACCTTCGCTATGCTGTTGCCTTGGGAATTCTGGCAGGTTGCCTGAATCTGATTCCCTATTTGGGAAGCTTTCTGGCTATGTTGCCAGCCATTATCTTGGGTCTGGTTGAAGGTCCTTTGATGCTGGTCAAGGTTTTGATTGTTTTTGCAATTGAACAGACCATTGAAGGCCGTTTCGTTTCGCCTCTGGTTTTGGGTTCCAAGCTCAGCATCCATCCCATCATGATTCTTTTTATCCTCTTGGCATCTGGATCTGTCTTTGGTATCTGGGGAGTGCTTTTGGGAATCCCTGTCTATTCAGCCCTCAAGGTTGTTGTCAAGGAAATCTTTGACTGGTACCGCAATTTCAGTGGTCTTTATAATGAAGAAAGTGAGCAGGAACGTGCTAAATAGTGAAAAAATGATTGCCTCTCTAGATCAGGGAGACTTGAATCACGCTAATAGATATTTCAAGAAAGCCTTGGCAGACGATGATGCCGAGACTCTTTTGTCCCTAGCCCAATACTTAGAAAGTATTGGCTTTTTACCCCAAGCCAAGGAAATTTATCTGCAGGAATTAGCTTCTTATCCTGAAGTAGCTATTAATCTGGCCCAGATTGCAGCCGAAGACGGCCAGCTAGAGGAGGCCTTCGGCTATCTAGACAGGATTAGTTCCGAGGATGAGAATTATCTCTCCGCCCTGATGGTCATGGCTGACCTCTACGATATGGAAGGCTTGAGCGATGTGGCTCGCGAAAAGATACTGGAAGCCTGGCAAATCAGCGAAGAACCCTTGGTTCTTTTTGGCCTAGCTGAACTAGATTATCAACTGGCTAATTATGACCAAGCCATCAAAGAATATGCCCAGCTGGACAATCGAGAAATTTTAGAAGCAACAGGCATATCTACCTATCAGCGGATTGGGCGTGCCTATGCTGGTCTAGGAAAATTTGAAGCCGCAGTGGAATTTCTGGAAAAGGCTGTTCAGATTGAATATGATGACGCCACTGTCTTTGAGTTGGCAAGTATTCTCTACGACCAAGAAGATTACCAAAAGGCCAATCTTTATTTCAAGCAGCTGGATACCATGAATCCTGATTTTGAGGGTTATGAATATGTTTACGCCCTCTCCCTGCATGCCGAGCACAAGATTGAAGAGGCCCTCAAGCTAGCCCAACAGGGCCTATCCAAGAATGAATTTGATAGTCGGCTCCTGCTTTTGGCCTCTCAGCTTTCCTATGAAAATCACGATAGCAGGACAGCTGAGAAATATCTCCTATCAGCTAAGGATTTGGCTGAGGATCTTGAGGATGTGCTCATGCGACTCTCCAATCTCTATCTGGAAGAAGAGCGCTACCCGGATGTCCTGGCTCTGGAGCAAGAAGATATTGACAGTGTCCTGACCAAGTGGAACCTGGCCAAGGCCTATCAAGCCCTAGACCGAGAAGAAGAGGCCCTGGAACATTTCCAAGCTATCGCTGAGGACCTTAAGGATAATCCAGAATTCCTCCAGGATTATGCCTATATTCTAAGAGAATTTGGCTATCGCGATCAGGCTCGTCAAATCGCCCAGCACTACCTCGAATTGATTCCAGATGATATGAATATGGCTGAGTTTTTGGAAGATTAAACTAAATAAAGAAGATTTGAGACTGAAAGGCCTCCTTCCAATTTAGTCATTTTCAATGTTCAAAAAATCACAAACTTTGGGACTAGAAAAGTTGAAAAAACGTGCTATAATTGATTTACATGATGTAGAAAACAAAAGGAAACTTTGTGAAATTTTCAATATCACGAGAGCTTCCTTTTTATTGTTAGAAAGTTAGGTAAACATATGTCTGAAGAAAAAAATTATGGGGCTGATCTAGTCGTTGATAGTCTCATTAACCACGATGTCAAGTACGTTTTTGGGATTCCAGGTGCCAAGATTGACCGCGTCTTTGATACCCTCGAGGACAAGGGACCTGAGTTGATTGTGGCTCGCCACGAACAAAATGCAGTCTTCATGGCTCAAGGTGTTGGCCGAATAACAGGTGAACCAGGAGTTGTTATTGCTACCTCAGGACCAGGGGTGTCCAACATGGCTACAGGTCTGGTGACAGCAACTGATGAAGGCGATCCAGTTCTAGCTATCGGCGGCCAAGTTAAGCGGTCTGACCTCCTCAAACGGGCTCACCAGTCTATGAACAATGTAGCCATGATGGCACCTATTACTAAGTATGCGGCAGAAGTTCAAGAACCTGATACCATTTCTGAATCCTTGGCCAACGCCTACCGTTATGCCAAACTGGGCAAGCCAGGAGCTAGTTTCATTTCTATCCCGCAGGATGTTACCGATAGCCAAGTCTCTGTCAAGGCTATCAAGCCCCTGACCGACCCAAAGATGGGTTCAGCTTCTGTTGATGACATTAACTATTTGGCTCAAGCCATTCGCAATGCAGCCCTCCCCGTTCTCCTTTTGGGGAATGGTGCCTCCAGCAGTCGCGTAACGGGAGCTCTCCGCCGTCTCTTAGAAGCGGTGAAATTACCAGTTGTCGAAACCTTCCAAGGGGCTGGAATTGTCTCACGTGACTTGGAAGAAGAAACCTTCTTCGGCCGGGTGGGCCTTTTCCGCAACCAACCAGGAGATATGTTGCTCAAACGCTCTGACTTAGTTATTGCCATTGGTTATGACCCCATCGAATACGAAGCTCGTAACTGGAATGCAGAAATTTCTGCTCGGATTGTCGTCATTGATACGGACACAGCTGAAATTGACACCTACTTCCAACCCGAGCGAGAATTAATCGGTAATATTGAAGAGACCATTGACCTACTCTTGCCAGCTATTTCTGGCTACCGCTTGCCAGAAGGTTCTGTTGACTACCTAAAAAATTTGAAGAAGGAGTTGGCTGGTGACCTTAAGTTTGATACCAATTCTCAAGCTGGCCTCCTTCACCCTTTGGATGTAATTGAGGTTCTTCAAGACCAAGTTACTGATGATATGACGGTGACGGTTGATGTGGGCAGTCACTATATCTGGATGGCCCGTTATTTCAAGTCCTATGAAGCCCGCCACCTGCTCTTTTCCAACGGGATGCAGACCCTGGGTGTTGCCCTGCCTTGGGCTATCTCGGCAGCCCTCCTACGGCCCAATACCAAAATCGTCTCCATTTCTGGGGATGGTGGTTTCCTCTTTTCCGCTCAAGAGTTGGAAACAGCAGTCCGTCTCAAACTGCCGATTGTCCATATCATTTGGAATGATGGTAAGTACGACATGGTTAAATTCCAAGAAGAGAAAAAGTACGGCCGTGCTTCAGGGATTGACTTTGGCCCAGTTGATTTTGTAAAATATGCGGAGAGTTTCGGTGCCAAGGGCTATCGGGTCGATAGCAAGGACAGCTTCCAAGCCACTCTTAGGCAAGCTCTGGCAGAGGCTGATCAAGGACCTGTATTAATTGATATCCCAATTGATTACAAGGATAATACAGCCCTAGCTGAGACTATCCTACCAGAAGAATTTTATTAAGACCTGTCTACGTTTTGCTCAGGCTCAAGCCTAGAACAGGCGGTTGACAAGCACAAAAGAAAGAAGGATAGAAAAGACATGGCTGATGTCATTAAACTTTTTCAGTATAATACTCTGAATGCCCTCTTTGCCGGTCTCTTTGATGGCTCTTTAACCATCGGTGAATTATTGAAACACGGTGATTTGGGGATTGGAACGCTGGATTCTATTGATGGAGAATTGGTAGTTCTTGATGGGAAGGCCTATCAAACGACTAGTAAGAACGGCCAGCTCAAGGTTGTTGAAGTGGCTCCAGATACCAAGGTTCCCTATGCAGCGGTTGTTCCCCACCATGCAGAAGTTGTCTTTAAACAGCGCTACGAAACAACAGATAAAGAATTGGAAGAAAGAATTGAATCCTACTACGATGGGGCCAATCTCTTTCGTTCCATTAAAATTAAGGGCCATTTCAAGCACATGCACGTCCGTATGATTCCCGAGGCAAAAAGCGGAGAAAAATTTGCGGAGGTTGCTAACCGCCAACCTGAATACACGGCTGAAGATGTCACAGGAACTATCGTTGGTTTTTGGACTCCAGAAATGTTCCACGGTGTAAGCGTAGCGGGCTACCACATTCATTTTATTTCCGATGATTTCTCCTTTGGTGGACATGTTATGGATTTCGTCATGACTGATGGTACCGTTGAAATCGGTCCGGTTGATCAGTTGGATCAACGCTTCCCAGTTCAGGACCGCAACTATCTCTTTGCCAAATTTAACTTGGACGAATTGAAGGAAGATATCAATAAATCTGAGTAGAAAGATGATAAGCTCTGTCGGCCAATCTAGTGATAAAAAGACTGACCTCTCATTCAAGAGAAGCCAGTCTTTTTAATGTCATCTAGTCAGTTTTCTTATTATCAAAGACGAAGAGTTTGCTGAAGATATAGTTGAGCAGAATAATCAGAACCTGACTGATAGCCCCAACGATAGTATCGACAACATGAATATTATCACCTACGAATTGACCGATAATATGGGGATAGGTCTTGACAAAGATAAAAGTCATCCCAAAATCCAACACTAGGGTAACTAGTCGGGCTGAGACGAACTTAACAAAGCGAGCCGGCCAGCCAGGGCGAGCCTGATTAAAGACCCAGATATCATTAGTTACAAAGGCAAAGATAATTGCGATTGCATTAGCTGAGACAGTTGCAACCAAGGGCATGTTAGTCAGAGAAAAGATGGTGAAACGACTAATCATATAGACCATGGTCGCTAATCCACCAAAAAAGAGGTACTTCATGGCTTCATTATTCCAAGCCCAAATAATAAGTGATTTAATTTTTTTCATAAAAATACTTTAGCATAAAAGCGTGGGATATGCTAGAATAAGAGGTAAATAGTCTAAATGAAAATAGAAAGAAAATTCTTATGAGACTTTGGCAAATTTCTTTGATTGTTTTGTGGATAGGTGCTTTAATCCTTATTTTTCCAGGTAACTGGGTGCTCTCTTTTTACAATTTAGCTTGGGAAACTAAAATCATGCACATCGGTTTGATTTTACTGATTTCCAGCCCTAGTTTATTCTTTTTCTTGCTGGGGAAATTATCCTGGTGGCAGACCGTTATTCTGGCTGTTGTTCCCACTCTTGTAACCTTTATCCTAGTCACAACTTTTGGAATTGCACCTTTTTCAAACTATCGGGATCAGGGGTCTTATATTGTCAGCGAAGAAGGTCACCTAAAGCGGACCCATGATGATTATCATTTGAAAATCAATAACTTTATCATGGAAAAGAAGGTTGCTAAGAAGGTAGATTTGGATCAGGAATAGGAGAAGGAGACTTGGCTTAGTTGAGTCGCCTTCTTTTTTCTTATAACTTATGCTATACTAGAACAGCTGGTTTCCAGCCCTTGGTGCTTAGCTCTTTTCACCAAGCATATTTTAAGCGGTCGCCCCGCTAAAGGAGAATCATCACATGAAATTTACAGTTCGTGACTTGGTGCAAATTGCACTAGTAACTGCGCTTTATGTCATCTTCACAGCCATGCCCCCTTTCAATGCTATTAGCTATGGGGTTCTTCAATTTCGTCTGTCGGAGATGTTAGGTTTTCTAGCCTTTTATAAACCTAAATATATCATTGCATTGACATTGGGCTGTATATTGGCTAACTTTAACAGCAGCCTAGGTTTAATCGATGTAGTTGTCGGGAGTCTCCAAACCTTGATTTTCACAAGTCTGGGAGTTTATCTTTTTCGAAAATACATGGGACAAAAGATTTTAGGCTACAACAAGGCCTTCTTATTTTTCAGTCTGCTCTATGCCTTCACCATGTTTACCATTGCTGGAGAATTGACTTATGTTACTCATGTTCCCTTCTTAGCGACTTGGGCAACAACTGCTTTAGGGGAGCTAATTTCTCTCTTGATTGGTGGCTACATTATCAGTCTTCTAGCTAAACGAGTTGATCTAAGTAAATAACTGCAAAAGCCTTCTGCGGAAGGTTTTTTTGTTATCCAAAATATCGGTCTAGTGACTTTTAGGACCTGACAGTCCGACTAGCCCTTATCTGTTTGCTAGGCTCATGATTGTCCAAAATTTCCCTTCATAGGGCCGCTTATTTTCCTAGATTTTTGATATAATAAAACTACTATGGAAAATCGTATGAAAGAGCTGGTCGCCCAGCTGAATCGCTATGCGCGAGAATATTATACAGAGGATAATCCGTCAGTTTCAGATGCCCGGTATGATAAGCTTTATCGTGAATTGGTAGACTTGGAGCAGGCTCACCCTGACCTGATTCAGGCAGATAGTCCAACTCATCGGGTCGGAGGTCTGGTTCTAGAAGGTTTTGAAAAATATAGGCATGAGTATCCGCTTTTTTCCTTGCAGGATGCTTTTTCGCGCGAGGAGCTAGACGATTTTGACCGTCGGGTCAAGACAGAGTTTCCCTCTGCCTCCTATTTGGCTGAGTTGAAAATTGATGGCTTGTCTATCTCCCTGACCTATGTCAATGGCCAGTTGCAAATTGGGGCCACTCGTGGCGATGGAACTGTCGGTGAAAACATTACCGAGAATCTCAAGCGGATTCAGGATATACCTTTAAGCTTGCCTGCTGGCGAGACCATTACGGTACGTGGAGAAGCTTATTTACCAAGGACTTCCTTTGAAGCTATCAATGCTAAGCGACGAGAAGAAGGTCAGGCTGAGTTTGCCAATCCTCGCAATGCAGCGGCAGGAACCCTGAGACAGCTGGATACAGCAGTAGTAGCCCAGCGGAAATTGGCCACTTTCATCTACCAGGAAGCCGGAGAAACAGATTTTCCAACCCAAGAAGCTGTCTTAGAGGGCTTTGCAAAAATGGGCTTCGTTGTCAATCCGCGCAGGATTGTCACCAGCTCGATGGATGAGATTTGGGATTTTATCCAAGCAGTCCAAAGTGACCGTGATGGCCTAGCCTATGATATTGATGGCATTGTCATCAAGGTCAATAGTCTGGCTATGCAAGAAGAACTTGGCTTTACCGTCAAGGCTCCCCGCTGGGCTATTGCCTACAAGTTTCCAGCAGAAGAAAAAGAAGCCAAAATTCTTTCGGTTGATTGGACTGTCGGTCGGACTGGTGTGGTCACACCGACGGCAAATTTGACCCCAGTTCAGCTGGCAGGAACAACAGTCAGTCGGGCCACGCTCCATAATGTCGATTATATTGCTGACAAGGATATCCGTTTAGATGATACGGTTGTTGTTTATAAGGCGGGTGATATTATTCCGGCTGTCCTCAACGTTGTCATGGACAAGCGCAAGGACCAAGTACCGATGGAAATTCCTCAGACCTGTCCGTCTTGTCAGAGTCACCTGGTCCATTATGAAGATGAAGTTGCCCTGCGTTGTGTCAACCCTCGCTGCCCAGCCCAGCTCAAGGAAAAGCTGATTCATTTTGCGAGTCGGGATGCCATGAACATAACCGGTTTAGGACCTTCCATGATTGAGAAGGTCTATGTAGCTGACTTGGTTGAGGATGTGGCTGACCTCTACCAGTTGACAGTTGAGGACCTGCTGACCCTAGAAGGGGTCAAGGAAAAGTCGGCTGACAAGCTTTACCAAGCGATTTCTGTCTCCAAGGAAAATTCAGCTGAAAAGCTGCTCTTTGGTTTGGGAATCCGACATGTCGGTGCTAAGGCCAGTAAGCTCCTCTTAGAAAAATTCAACTCCCTCAATAATCTCATGTCAGCTGAATTTGAGGCGATTGCCGAAATTGAGGGGTTGGGTGGCGTTATTGCCCAATCGCTTCAGGATTATTTTGCGACAGATGGAGCCAAGCAACTCATGACCGAATTGCAGGAAGCTGGCCTCAATTTTGACTACTTAGGCAAACGTGTGGCTGAGGATGCTGCTCTGTCGGGGATGACGGTCGTTCTGACAGGAAAACTAGTCAGTCTCAAGCGCAGTCAGGCTAAGGAAAAATTAGAAAATTTGGGGGCTAAGGTCACAGGTTCGGTATCTAAAAATACCGATATTGTAGTTGCAGGAGCGGATGCTGGTTCTAAATTGGCCAAGGCTCAGGAATTAGGGATAACCATTCACGATGAGGAATGGTTGGTCAACCTATAGGAGGAGACAATGAGACGAAAACGTGCACGCTTGATCTATAATCCAACTTCAGGTCAGGAAATCATGAAAAAGAATGTTGCTCAGGTTCTTGACATTTTAGAAGGTTTTGGTTATGAAACGTCGGCCTTTCAGACCACGCCAGAGCCTGACTCGGCAAAAAACGAGGCCACTCGTGCAGCTAAGGCAGGCTTCAATCTGGTGATTGCGGCTGGTGGTGATGGTACCATCAATGAAGTGGTCAACGGTTTGGCCCCTCTTGCAAAAAGACCCAAGGTGGCTCTGATTCCGACAGGAACGACTAACGACCTAGCTCGAGCCCTCAAAATTCCCCGTGGAAATCCAGTTGAGGCGGCCAAGGTTATTGGTAAGAATCAGCTCATCCATTTAGATGTTGGTCGAGCTCACGGCGACACCTTTTTTGTCAATATTGCGGCTGCAGGTACTTTGACCGAGTTAACCTACAGCGTCCCTAGTCAACTCAAGACTATGATTGGCTATTTAGCCTATCTGGTCAAGGGGGTTGAGCTCCTGCCAAGAATTAAGACGGCCCCAGTTAAAATCATCCATGACCAGGGAGTTTTCGAAGGTGATGCCTCAATGATTTTTGCGGCGATTACTAATTCGGTGGGGGGCTTTGAAACCATTGCCCCTGATGCCAAGTTGGATGATGGAAATTTCACGCTAATCATTGTCAAAACAGCCAATCTGATCGATATTGCCAACCTAGTTCGCAAATTAATTCAGGGGGGCAAACATATTGGTGACAAGCGAATCGAGTACATCAAAACCAGCAAGATTGTCATAGAGCCACAGACGGATGAACGGATGATGATTAACCTAGATGGTGAATACGGTGGTGATGCTCCAATCACCCTAGAAAATCTTAAAAATCATCTGGACTTCTTTGCCGATACTGATGAGATTTCAGATGATGCCTTTGATTTGGATACTGAGGAATTGGCCCTCGAAGCTATCGCTCAAAAATTCTCCCACGAAGTTGATGAATTGGGAGATGACGAGAAATAAAGGTGCAGGCTATTGCCTGCATTTTTCTTTGCCAACTTTTTAATGGCATTTTAAAAGACTAAGGGCAAATTCCGAATAATGACTGAAGAATAATTTGATAAAGAATCAACTCAGTCGAGTAAGCCTTTACAATTACGTGAAATCATTGACTTTCGACCCGAATAGGACTAAAATAATTGAGTAAAAAATTTTAAAGGAGTATTTTTACTATGCATTTAACTGTTTTAGCACTCGGCCTTGCCGTTATGGGTGTATCAATTGGTGAAGGTATCTTGGTAGCCAATATTGCCAAGGCATCAGCTCGCCAACCAGAAATGTTCAGCAAACTTCGTTCATTGATGTTTATCGGGGTTGCCTTTATTGAAGGTACCTTCTTCGTTCTCTTTGGTCTAAGTTTCGTCGTCGCTAACTTATAGAATAGTGAACTAAGAAGGAGGGATAAGGATTGGAAACACAAACTAATCCAAGCGTATCCATTTTCGGTATCGAATTTGATTTGACCATTTTAGCCATCTCTCTTTTGACAGTCCTCATTGTTTTTCTCTTCGTTTTTTGGGCCAGCCGGAAAATGACAATTAGACCCAAGGGCAAGCAAAATGTCTTGGAATACCTCTATGAGTTCGTCAATGATACCATTTCAGACGCACTCGGGCGCTACGCCAAGAACTATAGCCTTTTCCTCTTTGTCATCTTTACCTTTGTCTTCACGGCTAATAATATTGGTCTGATGACGGCCATTAAGACCGAGAAATATAATTTTTGGACCTCGCCAACCTCTAATTTTGGTGTGACCATCACTCTTTCTTTACTGGTAGCTCTGGTTTGTCATGTTGAAGGTGTTCGTAAGAAGGGCTTCGGCGGTTACCTGAAAGGTTTCTTCAAACCATACGCTGCTATGTTACCCATGAATATTCTGGAGCAGCTCACTAATATTGCTTCCCTAGCCCTGCGGCTCTTTGGGAATATCTATTCTGGTGAAGTTCTAACGGGATTGATTTTGAAATTAGCTGGCCTTTCCCCATTTGGAGGAATAGTCGCCTTCTTTATCAATATGCTCTGGGTAGCCTTTTCACTCTTCATTGGTGCCATCCAGGCCTATGTCTTTATCATCCTGAGTTCCAACTATATTGGTGATAAGGTCAATAGTGAAGAAGAATAGAGAAAGAGAGGAGAAAACATGTCTATACTATTTAATAGTACAACAATCGGCGATATTATTATCACGACTGGTTCGGTTCTTATCCTCTACTGGTTGATTCGTAAGTTTGCTTGGACGCAAATTACGGGAATCTTCGAGGAAAGAGCTAATAAGATTAACCAAGACATTTATGACGCTGAAAATGCCCGTAAAGAGGCGCAAGAGCTGGCAGAAAAACGCCAAGAACAGTTGAATTCGGCCAAGGATGATGCAGCGAAAATCATCGATTCTGCTAAGGAGACTGGTAATGCTCAATCGGCCAAGATTCTTGCGGAAACCCGTGATGAAGTCAGTCGCTTGAAAGAAAAAGCTAACCAAGACATTGCTCAAGATAAGGCGGAAGCCCTGTCTAGTGTCAAGGGTGATGTTGCTGACCTGACTGTCTTGTTGGCTGAAAAAGTTATGACCAAGAATTTGGATAAGTCAGCTCAGTCCGAGTTGATTGACCAATATCTTGATCAATTAGGAGATGCCTAATGGATCGTAAAACACAAGCAGTTGTTGAACAATATGCTGACAGCCTTCGTCAGGTTGCCCTAGAAAAGGGACTTGTGTCTGAGATTCAAGCTGAACTCTCATCTTGCCTAACCATTTTTAAGGAGACCGATTTGGGCTCTTACTTATCTAGCTTGGCTTTGAGCCGAGGAGATAAGGCAAAATTGGTTGCTTACCTACAAGAAGAGGCCTCAACCTATGTCAAGAACTTCCTTGCCATCATTCTCTATAATGAGCGAGAAAGCTTGATTGAGCCCATCTTCCAAGCGGTTCTGGACAAGCTCGTTCAAGAAACCCGTCAATTTCCCTTGTCTGTCAAGACAGCTGTTCCTCTAAGCCCAAGCCAGAAGGAACGCATCTTGGCCCTGGGAAATCAAAAGTTTGAAATTTCAGCCCAGACCCTTGTTGAAGACTTGGATGAATCCATCATTGGAGGCTTCGTCCTTCAGGGCAACAACAAGATTATTGACACAAGTATTCGCAGTCAATTACAACAACTAAAAAACAATCTTAAATAGAAAGTGGTGTGACTTTTGGCAATTAATGCTCAAGAAATTAGTGCTTTAATTAAAAAGCAAATTGAAAACTTCCAGCCAAATTTTGACGTCACTGAAACTGGAGTAGTAACCTACATTGGTGATGGTATCGCCCGGGCCCGTGGTTTGGACAATGCCATGGCAGGTGAGTTGCTCGAATTCCAAAACGGTACTTACGGAATGGCTCAAAACCTTGAGTCCAATGACGTTGGTATCATTATCCTTGGGGATTTCTCAGAAATCACTGAAGGTGATACGGTCAAACGTACCGGTAAAATCATGGAAGTTCCAGTTGGTCCAGAATTGATTGGTCGGGTGGTCAACCCCCTTGGTCAACCAGTTGATGGACTTGGTGATATTAAGACAGACAAAACTCGCCCTGTTGAAACACCTGCCCCAGGTGTCATGCAACGTAAGAGCGTTTCTGAACCCCTACAAACTGGACTCAAGGCCATTGATGCCTTGGTTCCAATCGGTCGTGGCCAACGGGAACTGGTTATCGGTGACCGCCAAACTGGTAAGACCTCGGTTGCCATTGATGCTATCTTGAACCAAAAGGATCAAGATATGATTTGTATCTATGTAGCTATCGGTCAAAAGGAATCAACCGTTCGGACTCAAGTTGAGACCCTACGCAAATACGGTGCCCTTGATTATACCATCGTTGTGACAGCTTCAGCTTCGCAACCTTCACCTTTGGTTTATATCGCTCCTTATGCCGGTGTTGCCATGGCAGAAGAATTCATGTATAACGGCAAACATGTTTTGATTGTCTATGATGATCTATCAAAACAAGCCGTTGCCTACCGTGAACTTTCCCTCTTGCTCCGTCGTCCACCAGGACGTGAAGCCTACCCAGGGGATGTCTTCTACCTGCACAGCCGTCTTTTAGAACGTTCAGCCAAGGTTTCTGATGAATTGGGTGGTGGTTCTATTACAGCTCTTCCATTTATCGAAACCCAAGCCGGTGATATTTCGGCCTACATTGCGACCAACGTTATCTCCATCACTGATGGACAAATCTTCTTGCAAGAAAACCTCTTCAACTCTGGTATTCGTCCAGCCATTGATGCTGGTTCATCCGTATCACGGGTTGGGGGCTCTGCCCAAATCAAGGCCATGAAGAAGGTTGCGGGTACCCTGCGTTTGGACCTGGCTTCTTACCGTGAATTGGAAGCCTTCACTCAATTTGGTTCCGACCTTGATGAAGCCACCCAGGCTAAGTTGAACCGTGGTCGTCGGACAGTAGAAGTCCTCAAGCAACCGGTTCACCAACCGCTTCCGGTTGAAAAACAAGTCTTGATCCTTTATGCTTTGACGCATGGCTTCTTGGATAGTGTTCCTGTCAATGACATCTTGGCCTTCGAACAAGCTATGTATGATTACTTTGACGTTCACCATACTGATGTCTTGGATACCATCAAGACCACTAAGGATCTTCCTGAAGAAGCAGTCTTGGATGCTGCGATTCAAGAATTTAAAGATCAATCTTCATTTGAATAAGGAGGTTGACCAATGGCAGGTTCTCTAAGTGAAATCAAAACAAGAATTAGTTCAACTGAAAAAACCAGTAAGATTACGAGTGCCATGCAAATGGTATCTGCCGCTAAATTGACCAAATCTGAACAAGCCGCCAAGGACTTTCAAGTCTATGCTTCAAAGATTCGGCAAATCACAACCGACCTCCTTCATGCTGAGTTGACCAATGGTTCTGATAATCCCATGTTGGCCTCCCGTCCCGTTAAACGGACCGGCTACATCGTTATCACCTCCGATAAGGGTCTGGTAGGTGGTTACAATTCCAAAATCCTCAAGTCCGTCATGGAATTGATTGAGGAATACCACAGTGATAAGCAAGATTATTCCATTATCTCCATTGGAGGGACTGGATCTGACTTCTTTAAATCACGGGGAATTGATTTGGCTTTCGAGCTACGTGGCTTGGAAGACCAACCAACCTTCGACCAAGTATCGCAAATCATCTCTCAGTCGGTTGAGATGTATAAAGAAGAGCTCTTTGATGAACTCTATGTCTGCTATAATCACCACATCAACAGTTTGACCAGCCAGGTGCGGGTCGAACAGATGTTGCCGATTGTTGACCTTGACGCCAATGAATCAGAAGGTGAGGCATCCAATGCCTTTGAATTGGAACCTGATCGCGAAGCAATCTTGGAGCAACTCCTGCCCCAATACACAGAAAGCTTGATTTACGGTGCCATTGTCGATGCTAAAACAGCTGAACATGCAGCTGGTATGACAGCCATGCAGACAGCAACAGATAACTCAAGAAATCTTATTAGTGATTTGACCATCCAATACAATCGGGCCCGCCAAGCAGCAATTACGCAAGAAATTACCGAAATTGTTGCCGGTGCTAATGCCCTGGAATAATGGTTGAATTCATATTATATTAAGTTAAAAACAAAACCTGAAGCAATATTATAAAAAATTGTTGTAGGTAGTCTGCGGGGAAAGTAAGACAAACCGGATATTTTTGCCCTAGTGGAATTATTAGTGACAGCAAAAGTGTCACTAATAACGGATTTTTTGAGACATTAGGCTCAAAAAATAGGAATGAAACTCCGTAATTGAACTCGCCTACACCACTGTGGAAAAAGATAAATCTGCCTTGGAGCTCTGTTAGCTCCTTCGTCAGATTTCCTATTTTCCTTTGTGGTGCTTGACGGCTCTGTATCTTGCCAGGAGTTTGCTTCCGTCCGCACTAGCTAAGAAAATATCAAAAGTCAGTTTTTGGATTTTAATTAGTATCAAATTTGAAAGGAAAATAGCATGAGCTCAGGCAAAATTGCTCAGGTTGTTGGACCTGTCGTTGACGTAAAGTTTGCGACTGGCGATAAGCTTCCTGAGATTAATAATGCATTGGTCGTTTATAAAGATAACGATAAAAAAGAAAAAATCGTGCTCGAAGTTGCCCTAGAATTGGGTGACGGTGTTGTACGTACCATTGCTATGGAATCTACTGATGGGCTTACGCGTGGACTTGAGGTTCTAGATACTGGTAGTGCAATCAGCGTACCAGTCGGTAAAGAAACTCTGGGCCGTGTCTTCAATGTACTTGGTGATACCATTGACTTGGAACAACCATTCCCAGAAGATGCAGAGCGTGAACCTATTCATAAGAAGGCTCCTAGCTTTGATGAACTGTCTACTTCATCAGAAATCTTGGAAACGGGGATCAAGGTTATCGACCTTTTAGCGCCTTACCTCAAAGGTGGTAAGGTCGGTCTCTTCGGCGGTGCCGGTGTTGGTAAGACCGTCCTGATTCAGGAATTGATCCACAATATCGCCCAAGAACACGGTGGTATCTCCGTCTTTACTGGTGTTGGAGAACGGACCCGGGAAGGGAATGACCTTTACTGGGAAATGAAAGAATCCGGAGTTATTGAAAAGACCGCCATGGTCTTTGGTCAAATGAATGAACCACCTGGAGCTCGGATGCGGGTTGCCCTGACAGGTTTGACCCTTGCGGAATATTTCCGTGATGTTGAGGGTCAAGATGTGCTGCTCTTTATTGACAATATCTTCCGCTTTACCCAAGCTGGTTCTGAAGTATCTGCCCTGCTGGGTCGGATGCCATCAGCCGTTGGTTACCAACCAACCTTGGCAACAGAAATGGGACAATTGCAGGAACGGATTACCTCTACTAAGAAGGGATCTGTTACCTCAATTCAAGCTATCTACGTGCCAGCCGATGACTATACTGACCCTGCCCCAGCGACAGCCTTCGCCCACTTGGATTCAACCACCAACTTGGAACGTAAACTGACCCAAATTGGTATTTATCCAGCTGTGGACCCACTGGCATCATCTTCTCGTGCCCTGGCACCGGAAATCGTTGGTGAGGAACACTACCAAGTAGCGACAGAAGTCCAACGTGTCCTGCAACGCTATAATGAATTGCAAGACATCATCGCCATCTTGGGTATGGATGAATTGTCAGATGACGAAAAGGTCTTGGTTGGCCGTGCTCGTCGGATTCAATTCTTCCTGTCACAAAATTTCAACGTGGCCGAACAATTTACCGGTCAGCCTGGTTCTTATGTACCAGTTGCGGAAACCGTTCGTGGCTTCAAGGAAATCCTTGAAGGTAAGTATGATGACCTACCAGAAGATGCCTTCCGTAGCGTCGGTCCAATCGAGGATGTTGTTGAAAAGGCTAAACAAATGGGCTTTTAATGAGGTGATGCTATGACTGAACATATGGCAGTACAAATTGTAACGCCTGATGGGGTTCGTTATGATCACCATGCTACTTACATTTCCGTAACTACTACAGATGGTGAAATGGGAATCTTGGCTAACCATGTCAATACGATTGCTCCTTTGACCGTCCATGAAATGAAGATTCGTCGGATTGACGATGACAAGCACGTGGACTGGGTTGCTGTTAATGGTGGTATCCTTGAAATTAAGGACAATACCGTAACGATTGTAGCGGACTCGGCCGAACGCTCCCGTGATATTGATATTTCACGGGCAGAACGGGCTAAGCAAAGAGCCGAACGCAAGCTGCAAGAAGCAGAAGCGAGCCATCAAGTTGATGAAGTTCGCCGTGCTCAAGTTGCCCTGCGTCGGGCCATCAACCGCATCAGCGTTGGTAACAAATAAGCAAAAAATCGATTCTAGCTGGGATCGATTTTTTAATCGTCCAAAGCCGAGGAAAATAGAGGTGAAGAACGGGCATTACGAAGTGACTCTCTAGGTGACGGTAGCAGTGGTCCGATTAATATACTCAATGAAAATCAAAAAAGAATAAGCAATGTAGGAGTCAGCATCTAAAGAGACAAGGGCAACTTTTTGTTGGCAGTCATTGCAAACAAAAATTCTCCAAATCTTGATTTGCTCTGTTGGTGGAAGGCTATGGTTATCGAACTTTATGAACTTAGTTTTCCCCTTTAACTTTTGGAGTTTGACTACCTTTGGTTTGAGTTTTCCTCTCTAGTCATGCTAAAATAGTCCTATGGAAGTTGCACAATCATTTATCACAATCCTTTGTCATCTCTTTTTTATCCTTATGAGTTACCAGATGTTGACCCGTTTGGTCAACTGGGAAAAGATTCTTCGACTGAATCCCGACAACCTCAGACAGGTCAATCTTTTTGTTAGTTTTCTGTCTATTGGACTAGGTTATCTGGTCAGTTCATTCTTTTTGACTCTGATCAATCTGGCCGTAACAATTTTTACCACGGTTCACTGAGCCAGCTTTTTTCTAATCTTATGATATAATAGGAAAAGCTTAAAAAAATGGAGAATAAAATAAATGGATAGAATTATTGTCAAGGGTGGCCAGACACGCTTGAAAGGTACCGTAACGATTGAAGGGGCAAAGAATGCCGTTCTCCCTCTTTTGGCAGCAACTATTCTGCCTTCTCAAGGGAAGACAATTCTCAACAATGTCCCAATTTTATCGGATGTTTTCACCATGAATAATGTGGTTCGCGGGCTTAATGTTCAAGTTGACTTTGACCAGGACCAAAATCAAGTTACAGTGGATGCGACGGGGCAGCTTTTAGATGAAGCACCCTATGAATATGTCAGCCAGATGCGGGCATCCATTGTTGTCCTTGGTCCAATCCTAGCTCGCAACGGTCATGCCAAGGTTTCTATGCCTGGTGGCTGTACCATTGGTAGCCGGCCTATCGACCTCCACCTCAAAGGTTTGGAGGCTATGGGGGCTAAAATTAGCCAATCGGGTGGGGACATCACAGCAACTGCTGAACGACTCAAAGGGACCAATCTTTATATGGACTTCCCTTCTGTCGGGGCTACGCAAAATCTGATGATGGCAGCAACCCTTGCCCAAGGAACAACTGTGATTGAAAATGCAGCTCGAGAACCAGAAATCGTTGACCTAGCTATCCTCCTTAATAAGATGGGAGCTAGTGTCCGTGGAGCTGGAACAGAAACTTTGATAATCAAGGGTGTTGATCACTTGCACGGGGCTGAACATGATGTGGTTCAAGACCGGATTGAAGCAGGAACCTTTATGGTAGCTGCGGCCATGACCTCAGGTGATGTTTTGGTTAAGTCTGCTGTCTGGGAACATAACCGTCCATTGATTTCTAAACTTTTGGAAATGGGCGTAGAAGTGACCGAAGAAGCTGAAGGAATTCGGGTCAAGTCCGACGTCAGCAAATTAAAACCGGTGACTGTCAAAACTCTGCCTCATCCAGGCTTTCCAACGGATATGCAGGCCCAATTCACGGCTCTTATGGCTGTCGTTGGGGGTGAATCTACCATGATTGAAACAGTCTTTGAGAACCGTTTCCAACACTTGGAAGAAATGCGGCGGATGGGACTGAATTCAGAAATCATGAGAGACACGGCTATTATTCACGGTGGTCTGGAACTCCAAGGGGCTCAAGTTATGTCAACGGACCTACGCGCTAGTGCAGCCCTGATTCTGATTGGCATGGTGGCCCAGGGAACTACGACCGTTTGGAAATTAATCCACTTGGACCGCGGCTATTACAAATTCCACGAAAAATTAGCCACTCTGGGGGCAGACATTGAAAGGGTGAATGATTGATGGCAAAATCTGGTTGGGCTTATGTTAGACATCAGTTAGCTTTGATTCTACTGGTTGCCCTGCTTTGCCTCGTTTTCCTTGCCATCGGCCTCATGGTCGGTTATGCCGTCCTTGGAGAGGGGCACAATCCTCTAGCTATCTTATCTCCCAATAAGTGGCAAGAGCTTATTAATAAATTTACAGGAAAATAAGTTGAGATCCCGATAAGCAAACAGGCTGATCGGGATTTTTCGAGAGAGAACATTATGGTGAAAAAATCAAAATCAAGCATGAAGCGAGAGCAAAAGGCCCTTTTGTCCCTAATCGGACTGGTATTGGTTCTGTTACTGGGCTTTGTGGCCACTAACGACAAGATTTCTAATCAGAATCCTATCAAGCATGTTGCCCAACAGTTGACTGGACAAAATCAAGGAAGAAGGCGCTCAAGTTCAAGCCAGGAGGCTCCAACTCAGACACTTGCTGACAGCGTTATGACCCAGGAAGTCAAAAATCAGCTTCCGGAACAGATGGACTGGAATGGAGCAGGAGCCTACATTCTCAATAACAACAAGACCGATTTGGATGCCAAGGTAGCCAGCAACCCCTATGTTAACAATCAAACCAAGCTGATCCAAGGGCAGACGGTTCCTAGTCAGGCCAATGCCCTGCTGGCTAAATCTACCCGCCAGTACCGCAATCGTCAGGAGACTGGCAATGGCTCGACCGACTGGACCCCAGCTGGTTGGCATCAAAAGACCAACCTCTCAGGAGCTTACGACCACGCAGTCGACCGGGGCCATCTGATTGCTTATGCCCTAGCTGGTAGTCTTAAGGGCTTTGATGCCTCTACCAGCAATCCCGCCAATGTGGCGGTTCAGACCGCCTGGGCCAACGAGGCCAGCAGCTCCCAGTCAACTGGTCAAAACTACTATGAAACCCTGATTCGTAAGGCCTTGGACAAAAACAAACGCGTCCGCTATCGGGTAACCTTGGTTTACCAAGAGGATAATCTGATTGCTTCTGGCAGTCATTTGGAAGCTAAGTCTTCCGACGGCAGTTTGGAATTCAACGTCTTCATTTCCAATGTCCAAAAGGGTATCAGCCTAGATTATTATTCGGGACAGGTCTCACCCAAGTCCTAAGGACTTGAAAAATCCTAGGAAGTTAATCAGATGGGATAGTTAGTAGGCAGCTTCATTTGATTGCTAGGTGGCATCTCCCCTATGCCTGTCAAGTGAAGTTCCTTTTTGAGCTTGTCAGCCCTGCAAATTTTTGTTAGAATAGAGGCAATTAAATAATGAGTCTGTGAGACTAGTAGCTTGGTCATACTTGAAAAGGGAATGTGAATCGTCGACTGGAAGTTCACTCAAGGAAAGCCCTGTGAATTCACTCATATTAAGGACTTAGTCAATTAAGGTCTAGCCTGCTAGATAAAAACGGATGGTACCGCGTGTCAACGCTCCGCATGATGGAGTTTTGGTAGGCGGTTTTTTCTTGTTTAAAAGCGAGAAGAGTAAGACCTTAATGAAGGAAGAAAGGACATCAAAAGATGGATTTACAGAAGCAATTAGAAGAGTTGAAGGCCTCAACTCAGGCTAAATTGAAGGAAATGACCGGTGACCACAGCAAGGAACTCCAGGATTTGCGGGTTGCTGTCTTGGGAAAAAAGGGCTCACTGACAGAGCTCCTCAAGGGATTGAAGGACTTGTCCAATGACATGCGACCAGTTATCGGTAAGCAGGTCAATGAGGTTCGCGACATCCTGACCAAGGATTTTGAGGAACAGGCAAAGATTGTTCAGGCGGCTAAGATTCAAGCCCAGCTGGAATCCGAAAGTCTGGATGTTACCCTGCCTGGTCGTCAGGTTAAATTGGGGAATCGCCATATCCTCAGCCAAACTTCGGAAGAGATTGAAGACATCTTCCTAGGCATGGGCTTCCAGGTGGTTGACGGTTACGAAGTTGAAAGTGACTACTATAATTTTGAACGGATGAACCTGCCTAAGAACCACCCAGCTAGAGATATGCAGGATACCTTCTACATTACCGATGAAATCCTGCTCAGGACCCACACTAGTCCGGTCCAAGCCAGAACGCTGGACCAGCATGACTTTTCTAAGGGACCGCTCAAGATGATTTCCCCTGGACGTGTTTTCCGTCGGGATACTGACGATGCCACCCACTCTCACCAGTTCCACCAAATCGAAGGTCTGGTTGTCGGGGAAAATATTTCCATGGGGGACCTCAAGGGAACACTGCAAATGATTAGCCAGAAGATGTTCGGAGCAGACCGTAAGATTCGCCTGCGTCCATCCTATTTCCCATTCACCGAGCCATCAGTTGAGGTCGACGTCTCTTGCTTCAAGTGTGGCGGTGACGGCTGTAACGTCTGCAAGAAGACTGGTTGGATTGAAATCCTTGGTGCCGGTATGGTTCACCCAAGCGTCCTCGAAATGTCTGGCGTTGATTCCGAGAAATATTCAGGCTTTGCCTTTGGTCTCGGTCAAGAACGGATCGCCATGCTGCGTTATGGTATCAATGACATTCGTGGCTTCTACCAAGGGGATGTCCGCTTCTCAGCCCAATTCAAATAAGCAGCCTAGGAGGTGCCTATGACCCTCAAACATAGAGAGATAGAACCGATTGATCTGCCAGTTCTGCAGAAATTGGTCATTGAGACCTTTGGTCAGACCTTTGCCCATGATAATAGTCCCCAGCAACTGGCTGACTATTTTGACCAGATTTATTCCTTGGAGGTTTTAGGGCAAGAGTTGGCCAATCCTCAATCATTACATATTTTAGCGGAAGTTGATGGCCAGCCAGCTGGTTTTCTCAAGACCAATTGGGGTTCCGCCCAAACCGAAAACGAGTTGGACGCCGCCTATGAAATCCAAAGGCTCTATGTTCTCCAGGAATTTCAAGGTCAAGGCATTGGCAAGACCCTCTTTGAATATGCTCTGGACCAAGCACAAAAGTCCGGTGCTGACTGGGCTTGGTTGGGAGTCTGGGAGAAGAATTATAAGGCCCAGAAGTTTTATGCCAAGTATGACTTTGAGAAGTTCAGCCAACATGCCTTCCCCGTCTCTGAGGATAAGGTCGACGTGGATTGGCTATTGAAGAAAAAATTGCAATAAGACTCTTGGAAATCTCAGATGGAGCTGCTTTGTCCGTTTCATCCTGAAATTTTCAAAGAGAAAAGACTATCAAATAGGAAGGAAGCACCAAGGGACAGGCCCTAGGCCCACCCAGGTGCTAAGAAATTATGCTTGTATCATACAAATGGTTAAAAGAGCTGGTTGATGTGGATGTCACCACAGCCGAGCTCGCGGAAAAAATGTCAACGACAGGGATTGAAGTCGAAGGTGTGGAGACACCAGCTGAGGGCCTGTCAAAAATTGTTGTCGGAGAGGTCCTGACTTGCGAGGATGTCCCGGAAACCCATCTCCACCTCTGTCAGGTTGATACTGGTGATGACAATCCTCGTCAAATCGTCTGTGGAGCTCCAAATATCAAGGCCGGTATCAAGGTTATCGTGGCCCTACCAGGTGCTCGGATTGCCGACAACTATAAGATTAAAAAAGGGAAAATCTGGGGCATGGAATCGCTGGGCATGATTTGCTCTCTGCAAGAATTAGGAATTTCTGAATCGGTTGTGCCTAAGGAATTCTCAGATGGTATTCAAATACTGCCAAAGGATGCTGTGCCTGGTCAATCGGTATTCCCCTACTTGAATTTGGATGATGAGATTGTCGAATTGGCGATTACCCCCAACCGTGCTGATGCCCTGTCTATGCGTGGGGTAGCCTACGAAGTAGCAGCTATCTATGGGAAAAAGGTTCACCTGCCTGAAAAGCAAGTCCATGAAATCGACAGCAAGGCAGCGGATAAATTGACTGTCGCCATCGAGTCTGACAAGGCCCTGACCTACAAGGCCCGCCTGGTTGAAAATGTGACCGTGACTCCAAGTCCCCAATGGTTGCAAAACCTGCTCATGAATGCCGGCATTCGTCCTATCAATAATGTCGTTGACGTGACCAACTATGTCCTCCTTTATTTCGGACAACCCATGCACGCCTTCGACTATGCCAAGTTTGCCGACAAGACCATCGTCGCTCGCCAGGCCAAGGCTGGTGAAAAACTGGTAACTCTAGATGGTGAAGAACGTGAACTGATAACTGACGATTTGGTCATCAGCGTTGCTGACCAGGCTGTTGCCCTAGCTGGAGTTATGGGTGGCCAGTCAACAGAAATTGATGTCGATAGTAAAACAGTCGTTCTGGAAGCTGCTGTCTTTGATGGCCAATCTGTTCGCAAAACCAGCTCTCGTCTCAACCTGCGTTCTGAAAGTTCTTCTCGTTTTGAAAAGGGCGTTAACTATGACACAGTTGGCCAAGCCCTGGACTTTGCGGCAGCTATGCTGGAAGAAATCGCTGGGGGACAAACCCTAGCCGGTCAGGTCCAAGCAGGTAGCCTACCAACGGAACCTGCCCAAGTTTCAACCAGCCTCAACTATGTCAACGTGCGTTTGGGTACCAACTTGACCATGGCCGACATTCAAAATGTCTTTGACAAGCTGGAATTTCCAGTAACTGGTGACCAGGAGCATTTCACCGTTACCGTACCTCGCCGTCGTTGGGATATTTCCATTCAGGCTGACTTGGTGGAAGAAATCGCTCGGATTTATGGTTACGAAAAATTACCAACCACTCTGCCAGAAGCAGCAGGAACTGCTGGCGAGTTAACAGCCAGCCAAAACCTACGTCGCAAGGTACGGACCCTGGCTGAAGGAGCAGGTCTGTCAGAAATTATTTCTTACGCCCTGACCACACCTGAAAAAGCCGTCCAATTCGCCCAAAATCCGACCAATGTGACTGAACTCATGTGGCCTATGTCCATCGAACGCTCTGCCCTCAGGCAAAACGTAGTGGCTGGCATGTTGGACACCATCGCCTACAATGTTGCCCGCAAGAATAAAGATGTCGCTATCTATGAGATTGGGAAAGTCTTTGAACAAAAGGGTAATCCCAAGGAAGACCTGCCAAATGAGCAGGATACCTTTGCTCTGGCCATGACTGGTCTAGTCAGTGACAAAGATTTCCAAACGGCAGCTCAACCAGTCGATTTCTTCCATGTTAAGGGAATCTTGGAAGCCCTCTTTGATAAGTTGGATCTGGTCGTTGACTATGTTCCTGATAAATCTTTGGCTGCCCTGCATCCTGGACGGACAGCTAGTCTGGTTTTGGCTGGTCAAACCATCGGTTTTGTCGGTCAGGTTCATCCAGAGGTAGCCAAGGACTACGGTATTCCAGAAACCTATGTGGCTGAGATCAATTTAACGGCCCTTCAAGCCAACTTGCAACCGGCTCAAGCCTTTGTGGAAATCACTAAGTTCCCAGCCATATCTCGTGACATCGCCCTTTTGGTTGACCAGGCAGTCAGCCACCAAGCTGTCTTGGATGCTATTCAAGAAGCTGGTGTCAAACGCCTGACCAGCATCAAACTCTTCGATGTCTATGCTGGTCATAATATCGTTCATGGTAAGAAGTCAATGGCTTATAGCCTGACCTTCCAAAATCCGGACGATAACTTGACTGACGAAGAAGTCGCTAAGTATATGGAAAAAATCACCAAGTCTCTGACCGAAAAAGTCGCAGCAGAAGTGCGATAATCACAAATTGACTAATAAGCTCTAGAAATTGTTTTTATGAACAAGCTTCTAGGGTCTTTTTTACTTTTCCAAAAGTCCCAGAAGTAGTTCTGGAAATTTTCAAAGAGATACACGAGGAGTATGAAAATTTTCAGAAAACAATCAAAGAATATAGAATCATTGATTTTAAAAAAGAATTTTTTAAGCAAAAGAATAGCTGAGAATCCCAACATGACGGACTTTTGCCAACATAAACTTTTCCAAAAGATAATTTGAACAGCAAAATAATTTGGCTATTTGTAATTTTTTTGTTATAATACTAATTAGTATTTAATAGTTTCAATAAATTAAATACTTGAGATACAAATTCTTTGGGAGGAATGATTAACATGGAAAAAAGATCTCAGCGCTTCTCCATCCGCAAATACAGCTATGGAGCGGCATCCGTTTTGCTGGGAACTGCAGCCTTTGCTTTGTCATCGTCTACAGTTCTTGCTGACGAACAAACCAACCAATCAGCTGCTGATTCTGGCAATGCTGCCAGTGAAGTAGCAGCCAGTCAAGAAGGCCCACAAACCAAGGTGATTAGCCAAATGACTGAGGGTGATACCACTACAACAACTAAAGAAGTAACCTCACCTGAATTAGAAACAGCAAAGGCTAATGCAAATCAAGCTGGACTTGAATCATCAGCAGATGAAACCAAGACCCAGCCTTCTGTCCAAGCAGCTGATGAAGACAACAAGGCCCAAGCCCAAGAAATCAACAAGACCGTTGATAACTACAAGGCGCAACAATCTGATTACGAAAAGGCTCAAGCCCAGTACAATCAAGACAAGGCTGCCTATGATAAGGCTGTAGCAGACAAGGCTGAAGCTGATAAGCAAAATGCGGCAGCTAAGGGGGTCTACGATGCGGCTATGATTCAGTACAACCAAGACAAGGCTGAATACGATCAAGCATTGGCTAAGTACAATGTTGCTAAAGCAACTTACGACCAACAAAAGGTTCAGTACGAAACTAGCCTGGCTGAAAAGGAAGCAGCCGACAAAGCAAATGCAGCTGCAAAGCTTAAGTATGAACAAGAAATGGCAAGCTACAATACTGCTAAAGCAGACTATGATGCTGCTCTTGCTCAATATAATGAAGATAAGAAAAAATACGATGCTGAAAAAGCAAACTACGACAACAAGCTAGCCGAAAAAGCAGCAGCCGATAAGCAAAATGCTGAAGCTAAAGCTCAGTACCAAGCACAAATGGCTGACTACAACAAGGCCCAAGCTGACTATGAAAAGGCTCTTGAACAATACAAGACTGACAAGGCTAAGTATGATGCTAAAAAAGCAACTTATGACAACAAGCTAGCTGAAAAAGCAGCAGCGGACAAGGCCAACCAAGAAGCTCAAGCTAAGTATGACCAAGAAAAGGCTGCCTACGATGCCGCTAAGGCACAATACAACCAAGACTTGGCTAAGTACAAGGAAGAAAAAGCTAAATACGATGCTGACAAGGCTAACTACGATAACAAGCTAGCTGAAAAAGCAGCAGCGGACAAGGCCAACCAAGAAGCTCAAGCTAAGTATGACCAAGAAAAGGCTGCCTACGATGCCGCTAAGGCACAATACAACCAAGACTTGGCTAAGTACAAGGAAGAAAAAGCTAAATACGATGCTGACAAGGCTAACTACGATAACAAAGTAGCCGAAAAAGCCGCAGCTGATAAGGCGAATCAGGAAGCGCAAGCCAAGTACGACCAAGAAAAGGCCGCTTACGATGCTGCCAAGGCTCAATACGACAAAGACTTGGCTAAGTACGAAGTTGACAAGGCTGCCTATGAAAAGGCTAAGACTGAGCATGATAACAAACAGGCTGAAAAAGAGGCAGCGGATAAAACCAATGCTGAAAATGAAGCTAAGTACAACCAAGAAAAAGAAGCTTACAACCAAGCGAGTGCAGAATATGAACGCAAATTGGCTGAGTACAACACTAAGCACGAACAATGGCAAAACGCTAAGGATGCTTACGACAAATTTCTGGCTGACCACAATCTTACAGAAGCTCAGGCAACTCAGGAGTTGGTCTTTGAACGTGAAAAAAATGCGACTCACACCATCGAAGGCATCAATTCTTATCTGACTCCTGAAGCGCAACAGCGTATCGGGACTAGTGCCGTTAACCAATATCGCTCTAATGAAATTAAAGAAGGCGATGTCGTTTCTGAAAGCCCTTATGGCAACAAGGATAACGAATGGTTGGAAGTTAAACAAGGCGATAAGTTTACCGTTACCTATGATGGTTTGACCGAATCTAAGATGATGGTCGAAGGTGTTCCACAAGATATCACTCGTGTTATCTACCGTTATACCATTGATGAATTGCCATCTTACAACCAAAAAGGTATTGCTAAGGTTAGCAATGACCCAACTGTTACTTTGACAGTTGGTGCGTCGACTGACGACGAAAACAAGGCCGTTAAGGTTTCCGTTGATGTTGAATTCTACGATAAGAATGGCCAAAAATATGACCTGACCCAACGTAAGGCTATTGTGGCCCTCAACTCCCTTAACCACTGGACGGGTGCGGCTTACGTATCAAGTGAAGATACCCCACGTGCCTTGACAGTTGAAGCCCGCGATACTGAGGGTAATGTCGTTCGTGGTACCTGGAATCCTTATGCAGATGGCAGTCACCCAGACATCCAAAACGGTGAAGTACAAACCAAGTCTGGTTATGCTGACTTCGGTGGTAAGACGGTTAATATTTCAGCTGACAACCCTCTCAAGATTGTTACTCAAAGCTATGCTGTTGACGGCAGTCAAGTTGAAAACCTTACTGGGGAAGCAACAACTGACGATAAAACCGTTAATGCTTCTGGTAGTGCCAATGCTCACTCAATCGGTAACCAAGACTATGGTTACGATGATAATGGTGTTCAAAAGGATGATGTTATCGGTAGCTACACCGTTGATGCTGAAACAGGCATGATTACCTTCACACCGAAGAAGAAATTCCAAAATGTGGAACACCAAGAGTTTGTTAATATCGGCGACAACCGCTACATTGCTATTCCAAACTCCAGCGTTAGCTACGATGCCAATACGCATGAAGCAACTTCAAACGCTGACAACCAATACATTGAACACGGTGCTGTCTTCAACGGTGAGTCAACTCCTAACCTACGTGGTTGGGATGATGAAGAATCACCTTACCTCTATTACGGTGGTGCCGGTATGCAGATGACTAATGGTCATTTGGTCTTCACCGCTAAGGGTGCTAATGCCGTTGGAGCTCCAACTATCTACTGGTTTGCGATCAACTCCACTGTTGGCTATCCTAAGAAACCGGGAGAAGAGCCCAAACAACCGACAGCTCCAACACCGCCAACGCCGCCAACTAAAATTGTTGTTGAAGTTCCAGATAAACCCACTGAGCCCAAACAACCAACACCTCCGGTAGCGCCAGAGCCGCCTAAGATGACAACGGTTGAAATCCCAGATAAACCCACTGAGCCCAAACAACCAACACCTCCGGTAGCGCCAGAGCCGCCTAAGATGACAACGGTTGAAATCCCAGATAAACCCACTGAGCCCAAACAACCAACGCCACCGGTAGCGCCAGAGCCGCCTAAGATGACAACGGTTGAAATCCCAGATAAACCCACTGAGCCCAAACAACCAACGCCACCGGTAGCGCCAGAGCCGCCTAAGATGACAACGGTTGAAATCCCAGATAAACCCACTGAGCCCAAACAACCAACGCCACCGGTAGCGCCAACACCACCTAAAACCATTAATATTGTTGTACCTAAGAAACCAACTGAGCCTAAGGCACCAACGCCACCAACAGCTCCAGTGCCACCTAAGACAATTACAGTAGAAGTGCCTAAGGTACCAACCAAACCAAACGAACCTACCAAACCAAACGTTAAATGGCACAAGAACATTGTCGTTGAAAGTGTCAAGGAACCAAAACCTGAAACACCAACAACTCCTAATGTTCCAAATAAACCTTCTAAACCGGTTGAACCAAGTAAACCAGTTAAAAATGAAAGTCCAAAACCAGTCAAGGCAACACCAGTTGCGCAAGAAAGCTTGCCACAAACTGGTGATGCAGAAGGCTATGGTTTGGCAGTCTTCGGACTAGGCATGGTTGCCTTCGCTGTTTCAACAATGTTGGCTGCGAAAAAACGCCAAGAAGACTAAGATAGTCTAACCTAGATATCTCTTCTTTCCCCATATTTTGAGATAGACCCAAGAGGACCAGTCGACTGGTCCTCTTTTGGCGTTCAGGAATTAGGGAGACAACCAATTTCTAGAATGGCGTACAGCAATTAGGGAGACAACTAACTTCTAGAAAAATTCTCAGGGAGCCTATTGCGGGAGGTCAAGAAATTTTATTTAGACTATCCAAGTGGACAGATTTCAGAATCTGTCTTATAAATCTAGCCAGAATCGCCGTTAACATAACTGTAAAGATTTCGATAAAAACTTTTAAAAATTAGATTTTCCTAAGTCAGTTTAAGGCTGACTTGGTTTTTAGGGTCTTTGAAAGCCTGATAATATTAGGGTTTGGACTGGTTCATAGTTTTTAATAATCTGTTAAGAAACCGCTTTCCTTTCCAGCCCGTTTTTTGCGGACAAAATTGCTTATATTCGGTAAAGTTTCTGCTATAATTGATAAGGCAAGTTTAATTTTCTAAAACTTTAAACGAAGAAAACATTTCTAGTATATGGGGGAATATATTATGGAAAAACGTTCACAACGCTTCTCTATTAGAAAGTATAGTTTGGGTGCGGCTTCTGTCTTACTTGGGACAGCTGTTGTTGCTCTTAATGGCCCTACTGTATTGGCTGATGAAACAGCAGGTAATTCCGCGTCTGGTACAAGCCAGCCAACTAGCAGTACGACAGACAACATAGGAGAGAGCTCGGCAACTGCTGATCAGGAAACAGCTAGCGTAGTCTCTGTAGAAAGGGAAGATGATACGACAACTGTGACTAGTCAAGTTACTTCATCTACTTTAGAAGATGCCAAGGCTAATGCTGAACAAGCGGGTGTTCAGGTGGAAGAGACTGAACCTCAGTTTCAACCATCGACAGAAGCAGCTGCAGCTGACAATCAAGCTCAGGTCCAAGAAGTGAAAGCAGCAACAGAGGCTCAAAAAGCCGCAGATGCTGACTATGCTCAAAAACAAGCTGAATATGAAGCAGCTGTAAAAGCAACTGAAGCCGCAATAGTAACAAACACTCAAATCCAAGCCGACAACGCTGTAGCGCAAGCGGCTTATGAACAAGCGCAGGCAGCGTATGAAGCTGATCTTGCTCAATATGAGAAGACTAAAGCTCAATATGATACTGCTAAAGCAGCTTACGAGGCAGCAGTAGCTGAAAAAGCCCAAGCTGATGCTCGCAACGCTGAAGCAAAGGCTGCTTATGAATCCGCTCTTCAAGTTTATAAGGATGAGCAAACTAAATATGAAGTTGCAAAGTCATTTTATGAGTCTGTCAAAGTAGCACATGAAAATGCTATAGCAACAAACACACAAATCCAAGCCGACAACGCTGCAGCGCAAGCGGCTTATGAACAAGCGCAAGCGGCGTACCAAGCTGCCCAAGCTCAGTATGAGCAAGATAAGGCTGCTTATGACAAGGCAGTAGCGGATAAGGCAGCTGCGGAAGCGCAAAACACACAAATCCAAGCCGACAACGCTGCAGCACAGGCTACTTATGAACAAGCGCAAGCGGCGTACCAAGCTCAGTATGAGCAAGACAAGGCAGCCTACGATAAGGTAGTAGCGGATAAGGCAGCTGCGGAAGCGCAAAACACGCAAATCCAAGCCGACAACGCTGCAGCGCAAGCGGCTTATGAACAAGCGCAAGCCGCATACCAAGCTGCTCAAGCTCAGTATGAGCAAGATAAGGCAGCCTACGATAAGGCAGTAGCGGATAAGGCAGCTGCAGAATCACAAAACACACAAATCCAAGCCGACAACGCTGCAGCGCAAGCGGCTTATAAACAAGCGCAAGCCGCATACCAAGCTGCTCAAGCTCAGTATGAGCAAGATAAGGCTGCTTATGACAAGGCAGTAGCGGATAAGGCAGCTGCGGAAGCGCAAAACACGCAAATCCAAGCGGACAACGCTGCAGCACAGGCCGCCTATGAGCAGGCCCAAGCGGCGTACCAAGCTGCTCAAGCTCAGTATGAGCAAGATAAGGCAGCCTACGATAAGGCAGTAGCGGATAAGGCAGCTGCGGAAGCGCAAAACACACAAATCCAAGCCGACAACGCTGCAGCGCAAGCAGCTTATGAACAAGCGCAAGCCGCGTACCAAACTGCTCAAGCTCAGTACGAGCAAGACAAGGCTGCTTATGACAAGGCAGTAGCGGATAAGGCAGCTGCGGAAGCGCAAAACACGCAAATCCAGGCAGACAATCAAGCGGCAAGAGATGCTTATAATACGGCTAAGGCTGAGTATGATGCTAAGAAAGCCGAGTACGATCAGGCGAAGGCTAAGTACGACGCTGACAAGGCCGAATATGATGCGAAAGTAGCTGAGAAAGAAGCTGCTGATAAGGCCAATGCGGAAGCTGAAGCCAAATATAATGCTGATAAAGCTCAGTTTGAAAAAGACACCATTGACTACAATACCGAGCTTCTAGAGTATGAAACAGCTCTGAAACAGTATAAAAATGCTAAAGAGGCTCATGATAAGTTCTTAGCTGATACTGGCTTAACTCAGACTAAAAATGCACAGGAGTTGACCTTCCTACGTGAGCCTAATGCGACTCACACGATTGATGGCATTAGCTCTTATCTCACTAAAGATGCACAACAGCGCTTGGCTAACGATGGTGGCGTTAAGCAATATGAATCTAACAATCTCAAAGAAGGTGATGTTGTTAGCACGAGTCCTTATGCCAATAAAGAAGCTGAATGGCTGAGTGTCAAGGTTGGAGACAAGTTCTCTGTCACTTACGATGGGCTGTCTAAATCTAAGATGATTGTTGGTGGTGTCGAGCATGACATTAGCAAGGTTATCTACCGCTATGAAATTCTCAATCTGCCATCTAATGATGGTAAGGGGATTGCCAAGGTTGATGCTGACCCAACGATTACCCTGACGGTTGGTGCATCAACGGATAAGGCGGATGAGCCGATTAGGGTTGCAGTCGATGTAGAGTTCTACGATGGAAATGGTCAAATGTATGACCTCTCTCAACGTAAGGCTATCGTTGCCCTTAACTCTCTCAACCACTGGGATGGGGCTGCTTATGCCAATGGTTCTGATAAACCACGTGAACTGGTTGTAGAAGCCAAAGATGCTGATGGCAACACCGTTCGTGGTACTTGGGATCCTTATGCAGATGGTAGCTCACCTAGTCTGAATAACGGTGCTCCAGTTGTCAAGTCTGGTTATGCAGATTTTGATGGCGAAACTGTTACCATTTCAGAATCGAATCCCCTGAAGATTATTGCGCAAAAAGCGGGCTGGAATGGGAGTTGGATTGTAGAAAAAGAAACGACTGTACTTGAAAATTATGTCTATGCCTCAGGCGGCGGGAACGGTCACTCAACAGGTCTTGACGAATATAAGTTTGGTGATCAGGATGATGTTTTAGGAACCTATAGGATTGATCCAACTTCAGGCTTGATTACTTTTACACCTAAGAAAAAATTCCAATCAATCAAACACCAAGAGTTTGTTAATATTGGAGATAAAGAGTTTGTTGCTATTCCAAACTCAAGTGTCACCTATAATCCTGATACTAAGGAAGTGACCTCAGAAAAAGACAACCAATATATCGAACATGGAGCTGTCTTTAATGGTGAAACCACACCTACTTTACGTGGTTGGGATGATGCGGACTCACCATATCTTTACTATGGTGGTGCGGGGGTTAAAATGACTGACGGTCATCTGGTCTTTACTGCTAATGGTGCTAATGCTGATGGGCAACCAACGGTTTACTGGTTTGCTATTAACTCAAATGTTGGATTCCCTAAGGATCCGGGAGATGCGCCAAAAGCTCCAGAAAAACCAACGCCACCAATGCCACCAACGCCAAAAACGGTGACCGTACCAACCCCGCCGACGGAGCCAACCCCACCAACTCCACCAACGGCGCCAGAAGTGAAGCCAGAGGTAGATGTTCCATCAGTACCAGATGAGCCAACTCCACCGACTCCACCGACAGCGCCAGAAGTGAAGCCAGAGGTAGATGTTCCATCAGTACCAGATGAGCCAACTCCGCCGACTCCACCAACGGTGCCAGAAGTGAAGCCAAGGGTAGATGTTCCATCAGTACCAGATGAGCCAACTCCACCGACTCCACCGACAGCGCCAGAAGTGAAGCCAGAGGTAGATGTTCCATCAGTACCAGATGAGCCAACTCCACCGACTCCACCGACAGCGCCAGAAGTGAAACCGACGGTAGATGTTCCGTCCGTACCAGATGAGCCAACTCCACCGACTCCACCGACAGCGCCAGAAGTGAAACCGACGGTAGATGTTCCGTCCGTACCGGATGAACCGACCCCGCCAACCCCACCAACCCCACCAATCTATGACATTGTAGAAGTTCCAGCTGATCCAGGTGAAGAGCCGAAAGCTCCAACCCCACCAATAGAACCAAACTACAAACCAACAGTAGACGTACCAGAGATACCAGAAGCCCCAGAACGCAAACAAATTTCTGTGAAATGGCATAAAAATTTGATTGTTGAAAAATTCAAGGATCCTAAACCGGAAAAACCAGCGCTTAAGGAACCTGTAACTCCTGTTAAAGTTGCCGATCCGGCTCCAGTATCTGTGACATCTGAAAAAACTCTGCCACAGACTGGTGATAGCAATAGCTATGGACTAGCTCTATTTGGTATGGGGATGACAGCTTTTGCTGCTGCAACCCTGCTTGGTTCATTAAAGAAGCGCAAGGAAGATTAAATCTAACCAAATTTTAGATAAGATTTCCCAATAAAAAGCGATAAAAGAGAGGATTGAAGTCCTCTCTTTTACAATAGATGAAAACGTTGATTTCTTTTCAGGTTTCTTTCCATTTTTGCTAAATCGTGCTAAAATGTAGGTGTCATTAGAAAGAAGGCGATTACATGACTGATCCAAGTGTTAACTATCAAGGGCTCACTCCCGAAGAAGTCTATCAAACCTTGGCGACTAGACAGTCCGGTCTCTACAATGAAGAAGTGGCTAAACGTCAGACTCAGTTTGGTAAGAATCTTCTCGAAAGCAAGAAGCAAGAATCCAAGTGGCTCAGATTTTTGAAGAATTTCACCAGTCTAATGGCGATTCTTCTTTGGATTGGCGGTTTGGTGGCCATTCTCTCAGGAACTGTTGAGCTAGGGATTGCCATCTGGCTGGTCAATGTTATCAACGGCGTCTTCAGCTTTATCCAAGAAAATCGAGCCCAAAAGGCGACCGAGGCCTTGAAAAATATGCTTCCTTCTTATGCTCGGGTTGTCCGTGACGGGATTGAGCAGAAAATATTAGCCGAAGACTTAGTGCCCGGTGACATCCTCCTGATAGAAGAAGGGGACAAGATTTCAGCCGATGCCAGAATTATTCTCTCGACCGATCTCCAAGTCAACCAATCTCCCCTGACAGGGGAATCCAACCCCGTCCGCAAAAATGCCAGACTTGTCACAGATAGTGATGTGACCGCTTTGGAGGCCGACAATCTAGTCTTTGCGGGGACGACAGTCGCCAATGGCTCGGCTCGTGTTGTGGTGACCGAGATTGCCATGCAGACTGAGTTTGGGAAAATTGCTAATTTGACTCAAACGGTTGCAGATGAGAAGAGTCCCCTGCAAAAAGAAGTAGATCGCCTAACCAAGCAGATTTCGGTCATTGCTCTGAGTGTGGGCATCTTTTTCCTTATGGCTTCTGTCTTCTTTGTCAAGGAACCCCTAGCCAGGGCTTTTATCTTCTCCTTGGGGATGATTGTAGCCTTCATTCCAGAAGGGCTCCTGCCAACCATTACCCTATCTCTGGCTATGGCTGTGCAAAGAATGGCCAGACAGAATGCCTTGGTTAAGAAGTTATCATCTGTAGAAACGCTGGGAGGAACTTCTGTTATCTGTTCCGATAAGACAGGAACTTTGACCAAGAATGAAATGACTGTTCATAATCTATGGACCACTAAGAAGGAATACAAACTGACAGGTCTTGGCTATGCTCCAGTTGGTCAAGTTCTTCTTCACGACCAAACAGTAAGAGCCAGTCAGGATACTGATCTCAATTGGCTTTTGCGGGGAGCTACGCTCTGCAGCAATGCCAAAATCAGCAGTCCCAATGCTGATAATCCTAATTATACTGTTCTGGGGGATCCGACTGAAGCCTGCCTGGAAGTAGCTGCGCAGAAGGCTGGGATTGATTTATCGGACAATGAAGCAGAAAACTATCGCCTTAAAGAACTGCCCTTTGATTCGGACCGCAAGCGGATGACCACCTTTAATCATCTGTCAGAGGCCATTGATGGTAAAGAAACAGCCTCCTTCACCAAGGGTGCCCCAAAAGAAATTTTGGAGCTCAGTTCCTATGTTCGTGAAAATGGTCAAATCCGTCAGCTTAATGAGCAGGAAAAATCAGCCATTCTTCGAGCCAACGATGCCTACGCCCAAAAGGGCTTACGGGTCTTAGCTCTGGCCTGTCGGCTCTATGATGATGAATCTCGTATTCAGGCTGCAGCGATTGACACGGCTGAAAAGGATATGGTCTTCATGGGACTTTTGATTATGCAGGATCCTCCGCGTGAAGGAGTCAAGGAAGCTGTTGCCAAGTGTCATGCAGCGGATATCCGGATCATCATGATGACAGGTGACTATGACCTGACGGCTGTCAGCATCGCCAAAAGTATCGGCATTGTTAAGACTGAGCAGCCGCGGGTTATCAGCGGCCGTATTCTGGCTGATATGTCTGATGTGGAACTGCAGGAAGCTCTGAAAGATGAGGTCATCTTTGCTCGGATTGCCCCTGAACAAAAGTTCCGTATTGTTACCAATCTGCAGGCTCTGGGTCATGTTGTCGCTGTGACAGGCGATGGTGTCAATGATGCTCCTGCCCTCAAAAAGGCCGATATCGGTGTTGCCATGGGGATTACCGGTACAGATGTGGCCAAAGAATCGGCAGATATGATTCTGACCGATGATCACTTCACCTCCATTGTTAGGGCCATTGAAGAAGGCCGAGCCATCTACAGTAATTTACGGAAGTTCCTCAGCTATATCTTCAACAGCAACACATCGGAAGCTGTGCCTTCGGCCGTCTTCCTCTTTTCTAAAGGTCTGGTGCCTCTACCCTTGAGCGTGATGCAAATTCTGGCCATCGACCTAGGCAGTGACATGATGCCCGCTCTGGGACTGGGGGTTGAACAGCCGGAAGAAGGTATTATGAACCAGCCGCCACGAGCCAAGAAAGACCGGCTCATCAATTCCAAGATGTTGGTCAAGTCCTTCCTCTGGTATGGCGGTATGGAAGCCTTAGTGGCCATGGCTGCCTTCTTTGCAGTCTTTGCTCTGCATGGACAAAGCCTAGTTAACCTGCCCGCGAATGGAGAGCTCTACCGAGAAGCGACCACTATGACTTTGGGTGCCATCATCTTTTGTCAAATCGGTCAGGTCATGAACTGTCGGACCCAAATCCAATCCATCTTTAAGCGCGGTTTCTTTACCAACCGCACCATCAACTTGGGGCTGGCTATTGAAGTTCTCCTCTTCAGCCTCTTGGCTTATGTCCCTTTCCTTAATGGTCTCTTCGGCACTGCACCAATTACCAGCTTAGAATGGGGCATCCTCATTCTCTGCCCTATCCCAATCTTCCTCCTGGAAGAAATTAGAAAGGCCTGGCTGCGGAGAAGGCAGACTTGATAGACCTATCTAATACTCAATGAAAAAATCAAAAGCAAACAAGGAACAGAGACCCCAGCCGCTAAGGAGGTCAGGTTGCAGTAGTTGACGGCTGTCTTGGTACCATTTTGAGGTACAGAAGGACAGCCAATCACCCTTGCTGGGGTAGTCAAATAGTCCGGTAGACTATTTTAGCCCGACACTTGAAATTAGAAAGTGAGGGACCACGAAGGTTTTGATGATTGTCAAAGCCTTTTTTTTCTGTCTGACTCCCTAACGGCAACCGTCCTGGCAGTTGCCTAGCACCCTCGCTAACTAGGATAAAATAGTATGAATAACTATTTTATACTCAATGAAAATCAAAAACAGACGAGGCAACGAACTGCAGATAGTATTGACGTACGGCAAAGTGAGTTAACGAAGTATCTTTTTGATTTTAGAAGAGTATTAGTTAATGTCTGAAGAAGGACAACTGCCTCTATTCATTAAAAACAGCGGATTATGGGTCTTTCGCAGGATGATAAGAGCTGATCTATCACCTAAGATGTCAAAGCTGTCATCATTTTGTTTCCACTTTGTTGCCGGACGTTTAACTTTTTGTAAATTATCCCCGTTAAACTAGTAACAACACTTTTAGAAAGGGTTAAGACATTATATTATGAATAAAAATTACATTTTCAACCGATCTGCGTTTTCTCAGAGCAAGGGACATGACATTAAACGCAAGTCCTCAAAAGGCTTGGTAACGGGTCTTGTCCTAGCTAGCACCATTGTATTACTCGGAGCCAGTCAACCTGCCTCAGCTGACGAGGCAACTGCTGCTAGTGACAGCAGTGATAAGGTGGTTTCTGTAGAGGAGCCCCCTACAGCAGCTGACAGCCAAACAAGCACTTCTGATACTGAAAACACTGCAGCATCCGATCAAACAGCTGATGCTGCTGACATTGATACCGATACGGAATCTGTTGCTGCCGACACAGACAGCCCTAGCAGTCAAACAGCTGATTCAGCTATAGATTCAGATGTCATCAGAGCCGATGCGGCGCATTACCATGAGAGATACGACTGGGATGAAGCACGTGGCCGTGATAAAGATGCACAAAGAGCAAGGGTGATTACCTTTGCTGATGCCAATGCGCAGTCCAACTCGTCAAGGGTCTCCATTGATGGGAAAACTATTACCATCAATCAAGCAGGCACTTATACTCTGACGGGTTCTGGCAATGGTTATAGCATCGGAATTGCAGACAATGTAACTGATGCAGTAACCTTCAATCTTAAAACGCTTGATTTAAGGGACTCTAATATTTCTGCCCGCAAAGATTTGACGCTCAATATCCTCTCGGACAGTTCTCTGGCTTCTTCAACAGCAAACACGATTGAAGCAGGAGGGGCTCTCTATATTTCAGGTAAAAATAAAGCAGCCTTGGCACTGAAAAGTACAGTAGGGCATGCCATCAAGGCAGATAACTTAAAAGTTAAAAAAGTCAACCTTGATTTAACATCTGCTAAAGACGGCATTCATGCTACTAAAAAGGTTACTATTGATGGCTCTGCCATCACGATTAAATCTGATGATGACGGTATTAAAGTTAAAGATGAGAGCGATGTCAATTCAGCAGATCTAAAAATTGAAGATTCAACCCTAACAATTAACGCCCAACATAAAGGACTGGCAGCTTACGATGAGGTAACAGTAGATGGCGCATCAACCATAACTATCACCTCTGGTCATGAAGGGATTGAAGGCCGCTTTGTGAATCTGAAGAAGGGGAACATCACAATCAATGCAGGCGATGATGGGATCAACGCTTCTGAGTGGACGGACAAGGATGATGCTGACTTGTCAAAACTGAAAAACAGTCCTTCCGATATCAAAAACGACTTAGGTATTTTTATTAAGGGGGCTGATATCTCCCTTATTGGCTATGGCGATGGCGTAGATTCTAATGGTAAAATTATTATCACCAAAGGAAGTCTCAAATCACAAAACATTACCAATTACAATTCGGCACTGGATCATGATGGCGATGCCTTGATTTCTGGCGGTACAGCTTGGGCAATCGGACATATGGGATTCTTCCAAGGCTTTTCTAATGGCACAAAGCAGGCTTATGTTTCAGCCATTGTTTCCGGACTTGCAGGCGATACTATCACCATCACTGATTCTAAGGGCAGAGTTGTTGCCCAGACAACATCTGAAGTGGACTTTGACCATGTTGTCTTTTCAAGCAAAGATATTCGTAAAGGTAAAACCTATACAGTAACCACCTCTGATGGACATACGGCAACTGTAACGGGAACGAAAGACTATATCCAACACAGTAAAGGAAATGTGCCGGACGGAACACCACCGCTTTTACCTAATGGTAAAAAGCCTGCCTTCCCAGGTAATGGAGTGCCACCAGAAAAAAATCCAGCCAATTCTAATGAGGATTCTAAAAATGATGCTAAGGATGGTGATAATGATGACAAGCATCACGCTAAGTTAACTGAAACTGATGCCAAGTCTATTGCGCTGTCAGATGCTGGTCTTACGGAATCTGATGTGAAATCTCTCAAGGTTGAAGGTGATTCGGATGATGATATTCCTGTTTATGAAATCGAATTTAAGCGAGGGGATACAGAATACGATTATACCATCAATGCCCTTGATGGTACAATTACGGAAAAAGATATTTCATAATACTTTTTACGACATTTCGTTTTCAAAATCGATGCTATTTTGAAAATGAAAGAGTAAGGTGACTAGGGAACTCGCTCTAGCGATTATCGCAGTTTATCAGTGGCTTTTAATCACTAATAAACTGGCTAGGTTAGAAAGTATCAAAATTGAAAGTTTTGAAACATAACGAGTATTAGCTATAAAGAAAGGACCCGCTCCAATCGGAGTAGGTCCTTTTGTCTGGACTGATAAGACTTAATCAGACTTTGCTGGGATTGCCACCGCCATCAAAGTGATAAGAAACCCCATCAATGGTCAATTCAGTATTCTTTGCTTGAACACCCTTTTCGTCGAAGTAGCGCTTGGTACCATCAATGGTTTGCCAACCAGTTAACATATGGCCATCTTTGTTGAAGTAGTACCAATTACCTTGAATTTCCTTATATTGATTGCTAGCTGGCGTACCATCCTCATCGAAGTAGTAGGCATTATTTTCGATAGTATAGAAGCCGTTTTTAGATTGGACGCCATTTTCATCAAAGTGACGCTTTAGTCCGTCAATGGTTTGCCAACCAGTCAGGGCTTGACCGCTTTCCTTGTCAAAGTAGTAGAAGTCATAACCATCAGCCTTATATTGCCCTTTTAGAGTGTCTCCTACATGGTCATAGAAGCCGAAATAGTAGAGCTTACCATTGATTTTACGGAAACCATTGTCTACTCTGCGATAATTATCGCCGAAATAATATTTATTGTTTCGAACAATATACCATCCTTTAACAGCTTTACCATCAGGTCCGAAGTAGTAGGATCCGTTTAGAGTGGACTTATCGTCGTTTTGGTACATTTGACCGGTTTCGTAGTCATCGTCATCGAAGAAATATAGATTACCATCGATAGTCTTAAAGCCAGTTGCGTTGCTACCATCTTCATTGCGATAGTAGGTTTTACCACTTCGAGTGTAGAAGCCTGTTGGGAGGCTGTAGGCCTTGCCATCTAGGGTGAAAGGATTACCATTTTCATCGAAACGAAGCTGGGTTCCTTCAATAGTGTAAATACCATTTTTGGCCTGGACGCCTGTCTGGTCATCAAAGAAGCGCAGAGTACCATCAATGGTTTGCCAGAATTTCAGCGGCTGACCATTATCCTTATCAAGGTAGTACCAGTTGCCATTAAATTCACCATAAGTACCTTTGACTTGACTGCCATCTGGTCTGAATAAATAAGTATCGCCATGGAACTTAGCTAAACCGTTTAGGATTTCACCAGTATCTTCTGAAGCGCAATACCAGGTGGAACCATTATCAAGACTAAAGAATTGATTTTCTACTAAGCGACCATCGTTTTGAAAATAATAAGGTTTTCCTTCAATGGTTTGGAAGCCTGTAAGGTTATGACCCTGACCGTCACCGTAGTATCTTTCCCTATCCCAACGATGCCAGCCTGCAGTTGTTGGTGGCTCTAGTGGAATACCATCAATAGATGTTGCTCGGCCATTTTGATTGAAGGTATAGGTCTTACCATCAATTGTTTTTGTTGTATTCTTCACTGCGGCATTAAAAGGATCAGCAAAGTAGAGAATTTCACCATTACGGTTGAGTAAGCCACTATAAGCTTTTCCGTCTTGGTCAAAGTAGAATGGACCAGGGTGAGATTTCACTCGCATGAAAGCGTAATAATCGTTAATGCTACCTTCAAGTATGATATCTCGGCCAAGTTTATTTTCCGAAGTCACAAAGAAGCAGACAGTAGCATCAGAACTGTAGTGGATTTCTCCACTCTCAAATTTTTCTCCTGAGGCAGTTGTAATATTATCATCTTTATCAACGACGGCAACAATCTTACCCTCACCATTAATACGGTACTCCTTATCTCCCACCTTTTGCAGCCCTGTAAAGACAACCCCGTCATCTGCAAAGTAGTAGTAGGCACCATTAAATTTTGTAATTCCTTTTTGATTGGTTATCTTATAATCAGAAGTCCTCACATACAAAAACTTTTTTCCACTTTCGTCTGCTTTAAGGTAAAGTGGAACAGTAAAACTTACTCCAATATCAGGTGAATCATTGGGGACTACTCGACCCTCATTATCAAAAGTATAAACGCTCTCGCCAATCTTTTTGACAGTATTTCGATACTGTTGATAGTTATCAGGGTCAAAATAGTAGCGTTCATTATTTAAACTTAGCCAGCCACCAACCTTTTGACCATCCCCATCAAGATAATAATAGTAATAGTGATTAACTTCAAAATGCGGACTGTTATAAGGGTCAATCAATGTTGGCGAAATATAATGATAGGTTACAAATTGATTAGCGACAGCATCGCCTTGGTCGTTGAAATAGTAGGCCTTACCGTTGACCTCGTGGAAACCACGATATGAAGTTCCCTTAGGTAGGTTGGGGTTGACTTGAAGCCTTTCTGTAGCGGGTTGTTCAGTATTTGTTGGCTGGGCTTGGGGCTGAGTTTGGTCCGCAGGTGTAGCTTGCTTGTCAGAGTTAGCCGTTCCATTGTTAGTTTCTGCGACTGGAATGGCTTGGTCCATTGGGACAGAGTCAGCCAAATCGCTAGCCTTTACTGTGGTGTCAGAACTAGTATCAGATTGGTTTGTCGATTCCTCTGTTTGGTTATCCAGTTTGTCAACTGAAGCAGTAGTGTCGATAGTAGCAACAGGTTTGTTAGCACTTGGCTGGACTTGACTAGTTGAATCGGCTTGCGCTACTGGGCTAGTTTCATCAGCGCTAACTTTGACAGCTCCTAGGCTGGTCAGAGCAAGAACCGTCATGCCGATAGCGACCCAGTGTTTTTTTACCTTGTGCATTTTGACACGGTGTTTCGCTTCCATATAGGACCTCCCCTTCTTGGATGCCAGCAAATAATCTCGTCAGGTTTCTAATGCAAGAGGGTTCAAGAGACAAAATTATTTGCAAATTAAAGTTTTCTAAATTTATTATAGCACCCCAAGAAAGGGCTTACAATATTTTTTAGAAAATTTTTAAGGAGCTTAAAGAGGATTCTCGAAAAATGAACAGACCAGCTAAAATAGAGGATTAAGAGCTAACAAAAGCATAAATCATCGGAAAATCACTTGAATCTCAGACGGCAGCAGTAGTGTATAAAAATAAATTGTCAGAAAATAATTTTTAGACTTGAAATTGTCAGAAAACTTTGCTAAACTAGCTTCATCAAAATAAAACGATGATAGAAAGGCACCAAATCAGCTATTTTAGAGAGTCCCGTGGCTGAAAAAGGGACAAGGGTTTGGTCACACATTCTTGAGTGCAGGTGCGAAGAGTTCAGTAGTGCCTGACGGCTGGTCCCGTTACCGACCGGAAGTCAATGACTTCGTGAGGAAAGGTGGGCGACTGCCTTTCGAAATAAGGTGGGACCGCGTTTTAACGCCCTTGCAAGTTTTTTTGCGAGGGCTTTTTTCTATGCCTCTTAGCGAATGCGAAACAGAGCTTAGAGACATTGATGCAGTTTGAGCAAAGCGAAAACTACGTTCCGCTAAATCCCGAAAGGCAAAGTCGAATTTAGAGCTATTGACGCAGTTAGTGTGGTAGCGAGAACTAGGGTCCTTAAAATTCTTAACGATTACCAAGAGAGCGGGATAAAGATCGTGATTTCGGAGAAATCGATTTTGTCGTCCCGCCTCCGCACAGTTGACTTGGTTTTCTCCAACAGTCTCCCAGACTGTTGGACCTATCACTTGCCTAGCAAGGAATACGGACTTCCAATCAACCACTGCGTCAAACTGCTAGATGTTTGAAAAGTAAGGAGGTTAGGAGCTTTTGTCCCAGCTTCAGCAAAGCGATACTAGTTTTCCAACCCCCTATTCCAAATTTAGAGGAGGTTCTTATGATGAGAGGTCTAAGAGAGATTGAGCCCTATGTAGCGGGGAGGCAACCCCAGGGCAAGCAGTTGATTAAACTCAATACCAATGAAAATGCCTACGGCCCCAGCCCTAGGGTGGCTGAGGCATTAGCTGATTTTAACAGTCAGGACTTGCGTAAATACTCTACCCTAGACCAAGAAGGCCTCTGTCAGGCCCTAGGCAAGGAATTGGAGATAGACCCCGACTGGATTATCATCGGGAATGGCTCAGATGATATCCTCTCTCTGGCTTTCCAAGCCTTCTTCAACAACGATTTGCCAGTTCTTTTTCCTGACTTGACCTATGGCTTTTACAAGGTCTGGGCTGATCTCTACCATATCAACTACCACGAAATCCCTCTCAATGAGAATTTCCAGATTGATATGACAGATTATTTGGTCGACAATGGCGGTATTGTCCTAGCTAATCCCAATGCTCCGACGGGCATTTACAAGTCTCTGGAGGAGCTGGAAACCATCCTTAAGGCTAATCCAGAAGTAGTTGTCATTGTTGACGAAGCCTATATTAATTTCGGTGGCCAGACGGCCCTGCCCCTCTTGAAAAACTATCCTAATCTCTTTATTACCCGAACCTTCTCTAAGGATGCTGCCCTAGCCGGTCTCCGGGTCGGCTACGGTATTGGCAACCCTGAGCTGATGGCCGTTATCAAGGCCGTTAAAAATTCGGTCAATCCCTACAATGTCAACAGCCTGTCGGAAAGATTAGCGACGGCAGCTGTTCAGGATTGGGCCTATTATGAAGATACCTGTCAAAAGATTATGGCAACCAGGGACTGGTTTAGCGAGGAATTACAGGCTCTGGGCTTTGAGGTCCTGCCTAGCTCGGCCAATTTCATCTTGACCAAGCCGGTAGTACCGACGGAAGGGCTCTTTAACTATCTAGAAAGTAAGAAAATCTATGTCCGCTATTTTCCAAAGGTAGAGAGAATCAAGGACTATCTGCGAATTTCCATCGGTAGCCAAGAGGAGATGGAGAAGGTCGTCATGGTAATTCAGGAGGTGCTTGGATGAAGAAAACAACACTCCCAGTTGGGATGCACGATAAATTATTTAAACGGGCGACGACCATCTATCGCCTGGAGCGAGATATTAGCGATTTGCTGATTGAGCAGGGCTTTAATCGGATTGAGACGCCGACTCTGGAGCATTTCGAGGTCTTTGGTGACCAGCTCAAGCCAAATCATTATCACCTCTTCGATAAGTCGGGGGACTTGCTTAGCTTGCGACCTGACATTACCAGTCAAATCGGTCGGGTTATCGCTTCGACCAAGGTGGAGACTCCCATTAAATTTTCTTATTCGGGCAAGGTCTTTAAGTCCAATGAAGAGTTGCGGGGGCTCCTCAATGAGCACACCCAGGCTGGGGTAGAAATTGTTGGTTTCCCGGCCGATAAGGCTCTCAAGGAAGCTGTCCTGACCGCTAGATCGGCCCTAGATGTGGCTGGGGTCAAGGTCTACCAGTTTGAATTTTCTCACGCAGCCATTCTGCAGACCATCTTTGAGGCTCTCAAGCTGGATGCTAGCAGTCTCGAAAATCTGCGATCTGCTATTTTAGAAAGGAACATTACAGGTCTCAATAGCTTTACCCAGGCCCACCCTAGTGAATTTGATGAGTTTCTGCGGGAGCTGCCCTTCCTCTTTGGTGAGAGCCATCAGGTTCTGGCCCAGGCTTGTCAGTTGGTCAAGAATAAGGTAATTCTGGCGGCTATTTCTGATTTGGAGGCCATGCTGCAGGATATTCATCGCTTCCTGCCCCAGACCACGGTGGATTTAGCCCAGATTCCTAGCATGCCCTATTATACAGGTATGATGTTCAAGGTTTTCGGTCCCCACGTTCCCGATGCCTTTGTTTCCGGTGGCCGTTATGACAAACTTTTTGAGCGTTTCGGTGCCAAGGAATTGACGGCCGTCGGTTGGGCTGTTGATTTGGATAGTGTTTATCAGGCCGTACATGATAGTCTGGAAGGAGGTGATCTGGCATGAGTGAGCGTTTAACCATTGCCCTGACCAAGGGGCGGATTGAGAAGTCAACCCTGGATTTACTGGAAAAGGCAGGCTTTGATATGTCTTTCATGGCCGACAAGGGTCGGAATTTGATTTTTGAGAGCCCCGATAAGCAATTTCGTTTTCTCCTGGTCAAGGCACCAGATGTGACGACCTATGTTCGCCATGGGGTGGCGGATTTGGGCGTGGTCGGCAAGGATGTCTTAATTGAGCATCCCAATGGCTATCTGGAAATGCTGGACTTGAATTTTGGTCTTTGTAAATTTGCGGTAGCCTCCATTCCTAGCTTTGACCCTAACGACCACAAGCGTAAGCGGATCGCTACCAAATACCCTAGCGTAACGACTGATTTTTACAATAAAAAGGGCGAGGATGTTGAGATTATTTCTATCCAAGGGAGTGTGGAAATCGCCCCTGTTGTCGGTCTGGCCGATGCTATTGTCGATATTGTCGAGACCGGCTCGACTCTTAAGGCCAATGGTCTCCAAGTTTTTGAAGACATCTGTCGGATTTCGGCCCGCTTGATTGTCAATCCAGCTTCCCTCAAGAATAAGTCGCAAGTCCTGCCCTTTATCAAGAAGATTCAAGCCCAAGTTGGCCAAGAGGAGGTGCCTTTCCAATGAAACGATTAAGTGGAACTAATGAAGAAATTTCTCGGATTTTAGCTGCCGAGCAGTTGGAGCTCAGTCGCCAAAATCTGGATGTGGAAGAAGCTGTCCGCCAAATTATCCAGGCAGTCAAGGAGGGCGGTGACCAGGCCCTGCGAGACTACTCGGAGAAGTTTGATAAGGTTAAGCTGACAAATCTGGAAGTCGGTCAAGATTTGATTGACCAGGCCTTCGATGAAGTGGATCCGACAGCCCTGACGGCTCTGGAAAATGCCAAGGCCAATATCGAATCCTACCACCGTCAACAGGTGGAGCAGGGCTTTGAGGACCAGCCTAGTCAGGGTGTTATCCGCGGCCAGCTTATTCGGCCTATTGGGCGGGTTGGGGTCTATGTACCTGGTGGGACAGCTGCCTACCCATCCTCCGTTTTGATGAATATTATTCCGGCCAAGATTGCGGGGGTCAAGGAAATCATCATGATTACGCCTCCTCAAGAGCACTTTGTGCCAGCTATTCTGGTTGCGGCTAAGTTGGCCGGTGTGGATAAGATTTATCAGGTCGGTGGAGCCCAAGGGATTGCGGCTCTGGCTTACGGGACGGAAACCATTCCTAAAGTGGACAAGATTACGGGACCAGGTAATATCTACGTAGCGACTGCCAAGAAGCAGGTCTACGGCTTGGTTGGTATTGATATGATTGCCGGTCCGTCAGAAATCGGGGTCATCGCAGATGATTCGGCTAATCCTAAATACGTGGCAGCCGACCTCCTCTCTCAGGCAGAGCACGATGTGCGGGCTAGAGCTATTCTGGTGACCGATTCGGCCGAACTGGCTCAAGCCGTTGAGCAAGAGATTGAGCAACAACTGACCAGCCTGTCTCGTGAGGAAATCGCCCGAGCTTCGGTTCAAAACAACGGTCGGATTATCATTGCCCGGGATGCCGATGGCATGTTTGACCTCATGAATCAGGTGGCTCCTGAGCACTTGGAAATTGCTATGGACCAGGCCTATGACTACCTAGACCGGGTTCAAAATGCTGGCTCTGTCTTTCTGGGCCATTTTACCAGTGAGCCTATCGGCGACTATTATGCTGGTGCCAACCACGTCCTGCCAACCACAGCCACCAGTCGTTTTTCTTCGGCTCTTGGGGTTCATGACTTTATCAAACGGATTCAATATACCCAGTACAGCCAGGCAGCAGTTAACTTGGCTGAGAAAGATATTACGACCCTGGCCTATGCCGAAGGTTTGCAGGCCCATGCTAAAGCAATAGAGGTGAGAAATGACAAAAACTAAGGGACTTCTGGTCATGGATGTGGATAGCACCCTGATTCTCGAAGAGGGCATTGACATTCTGGGGGAAAAAGCCGGTGTTGGTGCCAAAGTCGCTGACATTACCGAGCGAGCTATGCGGGGGGAGCTAGATTTTGAAGCCGCCCTGCGAGAACGAGTTGGCCTGCTTAAGGGCCTACCAGAAAGCATTTTTGATGACGTCTTGGCTGAGATTCATTTCACCCCAGGAGCGAAAGAACTGGTTGACGAGCTCCATACCCGAGGTATTAAGGTCGGTCTAGTTTCCGGTGGTTTTCACGAAACGGTTGATGTCCTAGCTGACCGCTTGGGAATTGATTATGTCCAGGCCAATCGCTTGGAAGTAGATAACGGCCAATTGACAGGTCGCGTGTTGGGATTCATTGTCACTAAGTCCGTCAAATTGCAGAAGTTGCAGGACTGGGCGGTAGAGAATGATTTAGCTATGAGTCAAACCATTGCCATGGGTGACGGGGCTAATGACCTGCCTATGATAGGAGCAGCCGGCATCGGTATCGCCTTCTGTGCAAAACCTCTGGTCCGCCAAAAAGCCCCCTATCAAATCAACGAGAAAAATCTTTACAAGGTAATTGAGATATTGGAGGGTGTTCAAGGAGAGCAAACATGAAAATTGCAGTCATTCAGGCGAGTACACAAGCTGATAAAAACAAGGTGCTGACAGAAATAGTGAAAAAGGTTGCATCTCCTCTTGGCCACGAAATAGTGAATTTTGGTGTTTTTGAAGATGAAGCAAATTATTCATACACTGAAATTGCCCTGCTTATTTCAATTTTACTATCCAGTAAATCAGTTGATTTTATTATTACAGGCTGTTCATCTGGTCAAGGTATGGCACTAGCTTGCAATACTTTGCCTGGGGTACTTTGCGGTTTTGTTCAAAATCCTCAGGATGCCTTTCTTTTCGGGCGTATTAATGATGGCAATGCTATTTCATTTCCTCTTGGGCTAGGTTATGGCTGGTTGGGTGAACTTAATTTAGAATATAGTTTAGAAAAATTGTTTGCGGGTGAATTTGGAATCGGTTATCCTGCACAAGATGCTGACCGCAAGGTTAGAGAAACGGATCAGGTAAAAGCATTTAACAAACTCGTAAAAAGAAATATAAGCTGGTTGTTAAAACAACTGGAAAGACCAATTGTTGAAAAGCTAATAGCTAAAACGGATGTCCTTGATTATATTATGAAATATGGACAGGATGAGCAATTAGAAGAAGTCTTGATTAATTTGAGGGAAAAGGAGACCGCATGAGACAAGCAAGCATTGAACGTAAGACATTTGAAACTAAAATCAAGCTCAGTCTGAACTTGGATGCGCAGGAGCCGGTGGACATTGACACAGGCGTTGGTTTTTTTGACCATATGTTGACCCTTTTTGCCCGCCACAGCCGAATTTCTCTGGTGGTGGAAGCCAATGGCGACACCTGGGTGGACAGCCACCATACGGTCGAAGATGTCGGTATTGTTCTGGGCCAAGCGATTAAAGTGGCCCTAGGCGATAAGGCTGGCATCAATCGTTATGGGACCAGTTTTGTGCCCATGGATGAGACTCTGGGCATGGCCAGCCTTGATTTGTCAGGCCGGTCCTATCTGGTTTTTGAAGCCAGCTTTGACAATCCCAAGTTAGGGAAGTTTGACACCGAGCTAGTGGAGGAATTCTTCCAAGCTCTGGCCTTTAATGTTCAGATGAATCTCCATCTGACCATTCTCCATGGCAAAAACAACCACCATAAGGCGGAGAGTCTTTTTAAGGCAACAGGGCGGGCCCTACGAGAAGCCATTACCCTCAACCCTGAAATTCACGGGGTCAATTCGACCAAAGGAATGCTCTGATATGAAGATGGTTGTCATTGATTACGATGCTGGCAATACTACCAATGTCCTGAGGGCTTTGGCTAAATTGGGAATCCAGGCACAATTGTCAGCCGACCCTCAGGTTCTGGCTGAGGCTGACGGCTTGATTCTGCCGGGTGTGGGTGCTTTTGCTAGCGCCATGACTGAATTGAAAAAACGAGGCCTGATTGAGCCCATTCAGGCAGCAATAGCAAAGGGCAAGCCCCTCCTGGGTATCTGTCTAGGGATGCAGATTCTGCTAGAGCAAGGGCTAGAACATGGTCAGACTCCTGGCCTGGGTCTTATTCCTGGGGTCTGTCGGCCCATTCCCAGCCAGCCCTCTTTTCCTGTTCCCCATATGGGTTGGAATGATTTAGAGGTCAAAAAGGCTAGCTCGCTAACAGCAGGTCTTGATGGACAGGCTGTCTACTTTGTTCATTCCTACTACACTGATGTTCCAGAAGGCTATATTGATGTCACAGCAGACTATGGCCTAGAAATTCCTGCCATGATTCATAGAGATTTGGTCTTTGGGGCCCAATTTCACCCAGAGAAATCCGGTCAGGTTGGCTTGGGTATCTTACAAGCATTTTCGGAGGTTGTTTATGCAAATTCTACCCGCCATTGATATAAAGAATGGTCAAGCCGTCCGCCTTTTTAAAGGGGATTTTGCCCAGCAGACGGTGGTCAATCCCGATGTTCTTGGCCAGGCTCGACTTTTCAAGGAAGCTGGCATCCGCTTTATCCATGTGGTAGATTTGGATGGTGCCTTGGAGGGCAAGGCCAGCAATCGTGACCTGATCGCCCAGATAAAAGAGACTACTGGTCTGGGTGTCGAGGTCGGGGGTGGCATTCGCACTCTGGAACAGATTGAGGATTATTTGGAAGTAGGCATTGACCGTGTGATTATCGGGTCCATGGCAGTTAAGAGTCCCGATTTCGTCCAAGCTGCTTTGGAAAAATTTGGAGCAGACCGCATTGTCGTTGGGATTGATGCCAAGTCAGGCTTGGTGGCCACCGAAGGTTGGTTGGAAACCAGCCAGGTCAACTATCTGGACCTAGCTCTGGCCATGGAAAAAATCGGCGTTAGACTCTTTGTTTATACCGATGTTGATCGGGATGGTACTCTAGCTGGTCCCAATCTCCAGCACTATCAAGCCCTGATGACCAAGTTGACATCAGCCCAAGTTATTGCCTCTGGTGGCATTGCCCAGCTCTCGGATTTGGAGGAGCTGGCCAAGATTGGTCTGCCAGCTGCCATCGTTGGTAAGGCCTACTACAGTGGCAATATTAGCCTAGCCGAGCTCAAAGCTTTCGGAGGTTAGCTATGCTGAAAAAAAGAATTATTCCCTGTCTGGATGTCAAGGACGGGCGTGTGGTCAAAGGGGTCAATTTTGTCAATCTGACCGATGTCGGTGATCCCGTGGACTCAGCCCAGGCCTATTATCAGGCTGGCTGTGATGAGCTGGTCTTTCTGGACATTACGGCCACTCATGAAAAACGCGATACGACCGTGGAAATGGTCAAGCGGGTGGCAGATCAGGTCTTTATCCCCTTTACGGTCGGTGGTGGCATTCGCTCAGTTGAGGACATGAACCGCATGCTCAAGGCGGGTGCCGACAAGGTGGCGGTCAATTCCTCTGCTCTAGCTAATCCCCAGCTGATTAAGGCCTGTTCCCAGAAATTCGGCAGTCAGTGCGTGGTCCTAGCTGTTGATGCCAAGAAGCAGGAAGACGGCAACTGGCATGTCTACGTGGCTGGGGGTCGCAAGGATACTGGCCGTGACTTGTTGGATTGGGTTCAGGAGGCCGTGCAACTAGGAGCAGGCGAAATCCTTCTGACCTCTATGGATAAGGATGGTACCAAGTCGGGCTTTGATTTGTCCATGCTGAATGCTGTAGCTAACCTAGTCAATGTTCCCATTATTGCCTCAGGTGGTGCTGGGTCTGTAGCTGATATGGTTCAGGTTTTTGAGGAAACCCCTGCAACGGGAGCCTTGGCTGCCTCCATCTTCCACTATGGGGAAATTTCTATTGCGGAGACCAAGGAAGTCATGGCTCAAGCTGGATTGGAGGTCAGACTATGACAGAAATCAAGCTGGATTTTGCCAAGCAAGGCGGGCTCATTCCCGTCATTGTGACCGATTACCAAACAGGGCAAGTTCTCATGTTGGCTTATATGAACCAGGAGAGCTATGACCTGACCCTGAAAACCAAAGAAATGCACTATTGGAGTCGCTCCCGTCAGGAAATCTGGCACAAGGGCGAGACCAGTGGTCATTTCCAAAAGGTCAAGTCTATCAAGACCGACTGTGATTGCGATACGCTCCTAGTAGCCGTTGAGCAAATCGGTGCCGCCTGTCATACCGGTGCCTATTCTTGCTTTTTTAATGATATTTTATAAAGTCACAAATTCCATTAGTGGTGTCCAGCAGAAATTCTTAGGCCCATGCTTAGCATTTTTATCAACTTTGGTAGGGTCTACTTATTAGGACAGCTATATTTCATAAGGAGGAAGCTATGTTAGAAACACTTTACCAAGAAGCTCAGGACCGCAAGGCCAATCCCAAGGAAGGCTCCTATACCAATTATCTCTTTGACAAGGGGCTGGACAAGATTCTCAAGAAGGTTGGAGAAGAAGCAACCGAAGTTGTCATCGCCGCCAAGAATGGAAATAAGGAAGAAATCGCCAACGAAACAGCTGACCTCCTCTATCACCTAGCTGTCACCCTAGTCGAAACAGGTCTGTCCTTGGCGGATGTCGAAGTAGTCCTTCAAGCCCGCCAGGGAAGACAATCCCGCATTCATGACCGCCCAGAAATTACGGACTACTAAGGTTGGAGAAGTAGCTTTAAGATTCTAGCCTGAGCTAATGAGAGACTTCACCAAAAATAATTAAGATTTCTGAAAGCTATAAGGTTTACCATAAAAATAAAATCGGATTGAGCAGCTGAGCTGAAAAAGCTTTGCGTCATGTCAAGTCTAAATTTGAGAAGAAATCTTATGTTAGTCATCAATCAATTACTCAGTGCTTTCTTGCAACTAGGTCTAGTTATCCTGCTTTCCTTAGTTTGGTATTTCATTCGCCAGCACAAAATTCAGGGCTATTTTTCTTGGCTGGGACTAAAATCAAGCAAGTCCCTGCCCTGGAAACCCATGCTAGGGATTTTTCTAGCCTATTTTCTACTAGCTTTTCTACCCTACCTTTGGTTCTACCAAACTGGAAGCCTCCAGCTTTCTGATTTTCGAGCGCAGGTCTTTCATCAGTTGGGATGGTCCTGGCAAACGGTACTGGTCATCCTTGTCTGGTCAGTCTTTCAGACTTCCCTTAGCGAAGAAATCTTCTTTCGAGGCTTTCTCGGTAAAAGACTGATGGCCAGGCTCGGCTTTGTCAAGGGCAATAGTCTTCAAGCCTTGCTCTTCGGTAGCCTTCATACCTTGGCATTGGCCAAGTACAATCTTTTAGCAGCCTTTCTGGTCTTTCTTTTGACAGCTGGTATGGCCTACGCTTTGGGCTGGTTGATGGCTAAGAAGGCAGATGGGAGTATTATCTATGGTTGGCTCATTCATGCTCTGACTAATTTTTTCTCAAGTTTTCTGCTTCTAAGTCTTCTTTTTTAGAAGGAGCTTAAGCTTGAAGACCGATTTTGGGCTAGAATTAGGGAGCTCCATAAATCCTTAGACCCTAAGAGCTAGAAATAAGAGCAAAGACCCTCTAGGATGTACAATGTCATTAAGCTAAGTGTTCCCCTACCATCAATTTATATGGTAGGGGTCTTTTTTGATTTGTTTCACTTTTGTAGAGGGGTCAGTTTTTTGACGATAAAAAATAAGCTGAGACTTTCAATCTCAGCTTATTTGTATTCTATCTGCTTTCTTCCAGACCTACTTGGAGCTGGATGAGGAGGAATCAGAGCTACCGTGGATTTCTTCATAGGACTTGGCCTGATAGAGATCCTCTGTTGATTGGTCTCCTTTTTTGTGGTAGAGACTGGTTGACTTATCACCCTTGTTCTTACTGATTTTTTCCATCTGCTTCAGGGCGCCGTTGTAATTGTACTGGCTGGAATCTGTCTTGCTTAGGCCTGGAATGGTAGCAAACCTGAGTAGGTCTCCTGTTTGAATGGCATCACTATTAGACAGTTGAGCAGCTGCCGCATCCTTGAGCTTATCAAGGTCAGCCTTGGTTTGGGCATTTGGTGCTGTAATTTCTTGACCAGTTTGGGTGTAATAAACCTTGCCACCATAGCTAGTATAGGTTGGACTAATGAAGTAACCAGAAGTCCGCAGGGGCACTAGATTATCATTTTGTGGTGACAGTAGGTCTTGTCCCATTTGTAGGTAACCCTTGGTATCAATTCCGAGGAGGTGCAGCAGGGTTGGTAGGGAGTCAATTTCACCCCCATAGGTATCGCTGATAAAGCCATCGGTATAGCCCGGAATATTGATGATATAAGGGACTTTCTGCATCATGGCATTGTCGTAATCAGACCAGGTCTCGGCATCTTTGCCCAGAAGCGGAGCCAAACTCGTGTTGCGGTCATTAGAGATACCGTAGTGGTCACCGTAAAGGACGATGATAGACTTGTCGTAGAGGCCGGTAGCCTTAAGATAATCAAAGAAGGATTTGAGGGCCGAATCCAGGTAGTTGGCAGTTGCGAAATAGCCGTTAACCGTATCGTCCTTGGTATCAGCTAGAGGGAAACCAAGTTCCTTCTTGTCGCCATTGAGACTGGTGTAGGGGTAGTGGTTGGAAACTGTGATGAACTTAGCGTAGAAAGGTTGCTGCATTTGTTCTAGATACTTGATAGAGTCTTTGAATAGGTACTTATCATTGAGCCCATACTGGAAGGAGTTGGAATCATCTTGCTTTTCGAAGTAGGTAGAGTCGAAGAAGTAGTTGTAACCCCATTGTTTATAGGTATTATTGCGGTTCCAGAAACTTCCGGTATTACCGTGAAAGACGGCACTGGTGTAGCCACCCTTTTGGGCGAGGATGGAAGGTGTCGCATAGGCGGTATTATCACCACCGTAGTTAACCATGTAGGAACCGTTATTAAGACCATAGAGGGAGTTTTCCATCATGGTCTCGGCGTCCGAGGTCTTCCCATTTTTTACTTGGTTAAAGAAATTAGAGAAGGCGATAGAGGACTTGGAGTGATAGAGGGAATTTAGGAAAGGCGTAACTTCGTATTCCTTGTCATCTGATTTTAGCTTGTAATCGAGGAGGAATTGTTGGAAACTCTCAAGGTGAATGACGATGACATTACGGCCTTTAGCGATACCAAAGTATTTGCTGTTAGGGGCGGCGTAATTCTTTTTGACATAGGCATCAACCTTCTTGAGGTCACCAGCAGTTGCCGCGCTTCTTTCTCGGTGGGCCTGATAGGTTTGATTAGCGCTATAGGTCATAAAGGCTGGAAGTCCAATCCCTCTGACCACGTAATAGTTGGCAAATCCCCGAGTCAATAATTGGGGACGAATCGTTTCAGCCGCGAAGAGATTGGCCGAAAAGAGAAGGACTGACAGAGCAGTGACGGCAAAGCTAGCCCGTTTATTGAAGGGGCGCTTATCCGATTTCATCTTCTTGAAGAAGAGCAGAGGGATAAAGACCAGTAAATCAATCAGGAAGAAGAGGTCGGTAAGCTCAACCAAGTTACCTGCCGTATCTCCTAAACCAGCTGCCGACTTAGAACTAGCCATCAGCGTGTTTACGGTGATAAAATCAGTAAATTCCCTAAAATAAATAGCATTGCTGATAATCAGGATATTCAGAATCAAATAGATGAGAATTTCTAGGGGATAAAAAATCTTGCTCTTCTTGAAATAAAGCGGTAGCCCCAAAAGCAGGAGCCCTAGCGGTAGGGGATTGAAAATGGCAACAATTGTCTGAGAAGTGTTTTCTAAGTCTAAATTGAAATCAATATTGTAAGCCCAGAGGGACTTAATCCAATAAAAGAAGAGAAGGACTAACACAAAACCTAAACGTGTGTTGATTATTTTGCCCATTTTCTTTAAAGGGCTTAAATACTTTTTCATTCCATATCCTCGTTAATTTTAATTTCAGAAAAAATCTAAGTTACATTATACCACAAAATAAAATTTGGACTGAGAACGAGGTAGAAAGTTTCCTTACTTTTTGGTACAATGTTTAGTATGAATAAGCTTATTGTGGCTGCCTTGGTTGAAAAGAAAATCAATCGCGGAATTCAACTCCTTCAGGGACAGGATTTTAATGATTTTTCGATGTCAGACCAAGTGCTTGGTCTCTATAATGCCAAGCAAAAATTTCTGGGGACAGCCTACCTTTCCAAGCAAAATAAGGGAATCGGTTGGCTAGTCTCACGAAAGAGCGTCCAATTAGATAAGCCTTTCTTTATCAATCTTTTTGAAAAAGCCAGAGCCAAGCGCCAAACCTATGAAAATGATGACCTGACTACAGCCTATCGTCTCTTTAATCAGGATGGCGATGGCTTAGGAGGGCTGACCATTGACCGTTACGGTGATTATGCTCTCTTTTCTTGGTACAATGCCTACATCTATAGTTTGAAAGATAGCATCGTGGCAGCCTTCCGCCTAGTTTATCCAGAGCTTGGCGGTGGCTATGAGAAAATCCGTTTTAAGGGTCTGGACTACCAGTCTGCCCACCTCTATGGTCAGGAAGCACCTGAGACCTTTACGATTTTAGAAAATGGGGTCAGCTACAGCGTTTTTCTCAACGATGGCTTAATGACAGGGATTTTTCTGGATCAGCATGAGGTCAGAGCCAGTCTTATCGATGGCTTAGCCATGGGGAAAACAGTTCTCAACACCTTTTCCTACACGGCGGCTTTTTCCCTAGCAGCTGCCATGGGAGGAGCTTTTGAGACGACTTCGGTCGATTTAGCTAAGCGCTCTCGGGATCTGTCTCAGGCTCATTTTCTTGCCAATGGCTTAAGTATGGACCAACACAAGTTGATTGTTATGGATGTTTTTGATTACTATAAGTATGCTAAGCGCAAGGGGCTGACCTACGACCTGATCATCATTGATCCACCTAGCTTTGCCCGCAATAAGAAGCAGACCTTTTCAGTCGCCAAAGATTACCATAAGTTAGTTTCACAAGCTCTGGAAATTATCAATCCTGGAGGTCATATCATCGCTTCGACCAATGCCTCCAATCTATCAGTTGGTCAGTTCAAAAAGCAATTGGAAAAAGGCTTTGCTGGCTACAAGCACCATTATCTGAATTTAAAGCAGTTGCCTGCTGATTTCGCAGTCAATCAAGCTGATCAAAGCAGTAATTATTTGAAAGTATATACAATAAAGGTAGAGTAGTAATAATATGAAAATAGTAGTTCCCGTAATGCCCCGTTCCCTTGACGAGGTCAATCAGCTTGATGTAGCTAAATACGACCATGCCGATATCATTGAATGGCGGGCAGACTTTTTGCCTAAGGATGACATTATCAATGTAGCACCAGCCATCTTTGAAAAATTTCCAGGTCGAGAAATCATCTTTACCCTGCGAACCCAATCGGAAGGTGGTCAGATTTCTTTGTCTGATGAGGAATATGTCAGCTTGATTAAGGAGGTTTCCTCCCTCTATCACCCTGACTATATTGATTTTGAGTACTATTCTCATCAGGATATTTTTTCACAAATGTTGGACTTCCCAAATCTGATTTTGTCCTATCATAATTTTGAGGAAACCCCAGATAACCTCATGGGTATCCTGTCTGAGTTGACAACTCTGACTCCTCGGGTAGTTAAGGTGGCTGTTATGCCTCAGTCTGAACAAGATGTCTTGGACCTAATGAATTTCACCAGAGGTTTTAAGGTTCTCAATCCTGAACAGGATTATGTGACCATGGCTATGGGCAAACTAGGTCAGGTTTCTCGTCTAGCCAGCGATTTGATGGGCTCGTCTTGGACCTTTGCCAGTGTCGATGAAGGAAGTGCACCAGGCCAAATCGGTTTGGCAGATATGTTTAAAGTAAGGGAGATTCTTGATGCAGATTGATGGACACACACGCATGGCCGCAGTTGTTGCTCGACCAATTAGACATTCGATTTCACCTTTTATTCATAACTATGCCTTTGATGCTAGTGGTATCAACGGCGTTTATGTCGCTTGGGACATTCCTGAAGAGGACTTGCAAGAGTCTGTCCAAAATGTTCGTCGTTACGATATGTTTGGGATTAACCTATCTATGCCTTACAAGCAGGTGGTAATCCCTTTTTTGGATGAATTGAACCAGGCTGCCCAACTGATTGGAGCAGTCAATACGGTTGTCAATCGTCAAGGACAGTTGATTGGCTACAATACCGATGGCTATGGCTTTTTTAAGGCATTGGAAAAAGATGACGGTTTCACGGTCAAAGATAAGATCATGACAATTCTCGGCGGCGGTGGGGCAGCCACCTCGCTTATTGTTCAGGCGGCCCTCAATGGTGCCAAGAAGATTAATATCTTTAACCAGACTCAATTTTTAGAAGAAACCGAGGCCAAGGCTCAAAAGTATGAAGAAGCTACTGGCGTTACACTGGAAGTCTTTCCTGTTGAGAATCAGGATTTAATCCAGGAAAAAATCCTTGAAAGCCAGCTCTTGGTCAATGCGACCAGTGTAGGCATGGATGGCAAGTCCATGGTTCTTGCTGATGATACAGAATTGCCAGCAGGCTTAAGGGTGGCTGATACCATTTATCAACCCTTTGAAACATCCTTCTTAGCCTATGCCAGATCTAAGGGGCTCAAGGCCAGCAATGGTCTGGGCATGTTGCTTTACCAGGCAGCCAAGTCCTTCCAACTTTGGACGGGTAGTCAGATGCCAACTGATGCTATCTGGCAAGAGCTGGAGAAGCGTTATGACGTCTAAGCGATAAGCTTTGGTATGCCAGCTATTATTGATAAGATATTATTGGTATCGAAATCGCTTGAACTAGTTTTTCTAGTCTTTGCAGGCCCAGAAAGGCTAGAGATTTCTAAAAAGTTTGATAGATCCCTGATAAGTTTTTGCCAAATGGAACAAAAGGAGGCAGTATGAAATTACGTGTCGATTTGAGTTACAATCCCTACGACTTAGTCATTGAAAAGGGATGTCTGAGCAAGGTCGGAGACTGGGCAGCTGGTCTTTGGAAACCGCAGAAAGTCACCCTTATCACTGATAACCATGTTGCCAGCCTCTATGCTGAAAAAGTCAAGCTGAGACTGGAAGCCGCAGGGTTTGAGGTTCACGTTTTTGATTTTCTTGAAGGTGAAGCTAGCAAGACTCTAATCACAGCCAACAAGGCCTTTGAATTTATGATTAAGGTCGGTATGACTCGCAGTGACGGCGTTATCGGCCTTGGCGGCGGTGTTGTCGGAGATTTGGCTGGTTTTGTTGCCTCTACCTATATGCGAGGGATCCATTTTCTACAAATTCCGACAAGTCTGACAGCCCAAGTTGACTCCTCCATTGGAGGAAAGACAGGGGTCAACACTCCTTGGGCTAAAAATATTGTCGGTACTTTCGCCCAACCTGACGGTGTTCTGATTGACCCAGATACTCTAGAAACCCTGGGAAGTCGTGAATTGGTTGAAGGCATGGGTGAGGTCATTAAGTATGGCCTGATTTCAGACCTGGATCTCTGGCAGGAATTGCAGTCTATGTCTGGCACAAGAACAGCTATTCTTGAGCATGCTGAATCCATTATCTACCATTCTTGCAATGTCAAACGTAAGATTGTCGTGGAAGATGAATTTGAAGGTGGTATCCGCATGCACCTTAACTTCGGCCACACCATCGGCCATGCCATTGAGCAAACGGCTGGCTACGGCAAGGTCATGCACGGCGAGGCAGTCGCTATCGGTATGGTTCAGATTGCCAAAGTAGCAGAAAGAAAAGGCCTTATGCCTGCAGGCCTTTCCCAAGAAATTGCTGATATCTGTGCTAAATTTAGCCTGCCAACTGATTTTGAGCCTTGGGATGTCAAGAAGCTCCACGCAGCTCTCAGTCATGATAAGAAGGCTCGAGGCAAGGATATTAAAATTGTTCTGGTGCCTGAACTTGGCCAAGCGACTATCAAGCAAATTCCTTTGACAGAAATGAAAGACTATTTGGTGAAATAGATGAGATATTTAACAGCTGGTGAGTCACATGGTCCTCGTCTGACCGCCATTATTGAAGGGGTACCTGCGGGTCTCCCCCTGACAGCTGAAGACATCAATGGTGATTTAAAACGGCGTCAGGGTGGCTATGGCCGCGGTGGACGCATGAAGATTGAAAGTGACCAAGTTGTCTTTACGTCCGGTGTCCGCCACGGTAAGACAACAGGTGCTCCCATCACCATGGATGTGGTCAATCGGGACCACCAGAAGTGGTTGGATATCATGTCCGCCGAAGATATTGAAGACCGGCTCAAGACCAAGCGGAAAATCACCCATCCCCGACCAGGTCATGCTGACTTGGTCGGTGGCATAAAGTATCGTTTTGAAGATTTGCGGAATTCCCTAGAGCGGTCCTCTGCCCGGGAAACCACTATGCGTGTGGCTATCGGCGCTGTAGCCAAGCGAATTTTGGCCGAGTTGGATATTGAAATTGCCAACCATGTGGTTGTTTTTGGTGGCAAGGAAATTGATGTACCTGACGGCCTAAGTGTTGCTCAAATCAAGAATTTGGCTGCTAAGTCAGAAGTTTCTATTGTCAACCAAGAGCGGGAGCAAGAAATCAAGGACTATATTGACCAGATTAAAAAAGACGGCGACACCATCGGTGGCGTCATCGAGACTGTGGTTGGGGGCGTTCCTGCTGGCCTAGGCTCTTACGTTCAGTGGGACAGAAAGCTGGATGGCAAACTGTCACAAGCAGTCGTGTCTATTAATGCCTTTAAGGGTGTTGAATTTGGTCTGGGCTTCAAGGACGGCTATCTCAAGGGGAGTCAGGTCATGGATGAAATTCTCTGGAACCCGGAAGACGGCTATACCCGTAAGAGCAACAATCTAGGCGGTTTTGAAGGCGGTATGACCAACGGCCAACCCCTAGTCATCCGCGGAGTTATGAAACCTATTCCAACTCTCTATAAGCCTCTCATGTCTGTCGATATTGAAACCCATGAACCTTATAAGGCAACCGTTGAACGGTCTGATCCGACGGCCCTGCCAGCCGCAGGTGTGGTTATGGAAGCCGTGGTTGCGACCGTTATTGCCAATGAAATTCTTGAAACTTTCACTTCTGACAATCTCCAAGAATTAAAAGAAGCCCTGTCCCGTCATCGGGACTTCGTTAAGAATTTCTAACTGAGAAAATGAGTTCGGGGCAAAAGGCAAGAGTTGCTGACTTCCCAAACTTGCAAAATTAAAGTGAGAATTGGTTGGCAGTTGCTAATTGATTGCTTCCACTTTTATTAGAAGCTTAGGAGCACTTATGGAAACGAAAACCATCTATATTGCAGGTCTTGGACTGATTGGTGGTTCCTTGGCCTTGGGCATCAAGCGAGACCATCCAGACTATGAAGTCTTGGGTTACAATCGCTCAGATAAGTCCCGCAATATCGCCCTGGAAAGGGGACTTGTTGATGAAGCAACAGCTAATTTTGCTGAATTTGCTCCCAGAGCAGATGTCATCATTTTAGCGGTTCCCATCAAGCAAACCATTGCCTTTATCAGAGCCTTGGCCGACATGCCGCTAAAAGATAATGTTATTATTACTGATGCTGGTTCAACCAAGGCAGAAATTGTGGCAGCGGCTGAAACCTATTTAGACCCCAGCCAGGTTCAATTTGTTGGTTCCCATCCCATGGCGGGTTCCCATAAATCTGGAGCCATTGCAGCGGATGTTAACCTTTTTGAAAATGCCTATTACATTTTCACCCCCACCAGTCTGACCAGAGAAACAACTATTCCTCAGATGAAGGAAATCTTGACCGGCCTCCACGCTCGCTTTGTTCAAATTGATGCAGCGGAGCACGACCGAGTGACTGGACAGGTTTCCCACTTTCCGCACATTCTGGCAGCCAGCTTGATGGAACAGGCTGGGGCCTATGCCAAAGATCACGAACTGACCAATCGTTTTGCGGCTGGCGGTTTCCGAGACATGACTCGAATTGCTGAAAGTGAGCCGGGCATGTGGACCTCCATCCTTTTGAGTAATAAGCAAGCGGTCTTGGATCGTATTGCTGATTTTCAGGGACACTTGGATAGTGTTGCTGACCTGATTGAGGCCGATGATGCTGATGGTATTTGTCATTTCTTTAATCAGGCTCGCTTGACCAGAAAGACTATGGAAATCCATAAAAAGGGTGGTATCGATAGTGGCTTTGACCTCTATGTCACCATTCCCGACCAAGAGGACAGTATCCTTAAAGTTCTGGAAATTCTGCGGGGTATCTCCGTCATGAATATCCGTATTAATGAAGAAAACCGTGAAGACATCAATGGGATTCTCCAAATTACCTTAAAAAATCAAAAAGACCAAGCTAGAGCAATGGACCTGCTTGCTAAAGATCCAAACTACAATGTGACCCTCTAAAAGATACAAAACCGTTAAGCGACTCAATTAAAAGGAGAGAAAAATGACAACTAACATTTATGATTTAGCCAATGAATTGGAACGTGGCATTCGTGCCTTGCCAGAATACCAAACTCTGGTTGAGCAAAAGGCTAAGGTTGATGCCAATCAAGAAGCAAAGCAACTCTTTACTGAATTTACCAGCTTCCAAGAAGGCGTTTATAAGGCCATGCAAACTGGACAAATGCCAAGTCAAGACGACCAAAAGAAAATGCAGGAAATGGGCCAAAAAATTGAAGCCAACCCTATCCTAAAATCCTATCTAGAAGCCCAACAAGCCCTATCTGTTTATCTCAGTGATATTGAAAAAATCGTCTTCGGTCCTTTGGCAGAGCTGAATAAATAAAAAAATCCTGTGGACTTTTTTATCCTAAGCCTGGAAACGAAAGAGTGAGGAAAGTCCGGTGGACCCTTTTTATCTACGACACGAAGTTTGACTAGTCGATGATACTAGTCAAACGGAGTTAGTAAGGAGAGTGGGACAAGTCACTCTAGTGCTTGTCTGAAAACTCCCCTAAGCCTGGAAACGAAAAACTAGGCAAGGTTTTAGTTAATACTTTTTAAAGTTCAAAACCTGCTATCTTTTGCTCCAGCATGGATACAATTCGCTAAAAAAGCTGAGTACTTTAGTTGGATGACAGAATGATAAAGTGATACTTTCGCCAAAGTGGCATTCTTAGCAACAACGGCAATTGTTGCTAAGAACGGAAATTTTCGAGAGAGATTTAGTCCGGTGGACTAAATCTGCCTGAGCCTGAAAATTCAAAAGCGAAGGGGCTCAAAATTTATCACGTGATAAAGACATCAGCTACTAAAGTAGCGATGTCTAACGCCAATCTCTATAGCGATTAGCTAGTCCCCTGATTAACTCAGTTAGGCCAGTAAAACCGACTAGCCTAACCTCATGTCGCAATGAAACTCCGAGAGGAGTTTGCTTGCGTCCGCACTTTTAAACGACATTTCATTTTCAAAATCGATCTTATTTTGAAAATGAAATTAGTAAGGTAGCTAGGTAAGTCGCCATAGCGATTACTGTAGTTTATCAGTGACTTTTAAGCACTGATAAACTTGCTACGTTAGAAAGTATCAAAAATGAAAGTTTTGATGTAAAATGAGCATAATCACCTCCTACCTGCTTCAAACTAAAAAAGAGACAATAATAGCCATCCTGCTTGGGATGGCTATTATCATATCTATTTCAAATAAAAGGCCTGATTCTTCAATCCGATTTCCTGAACCTGCGCAAATTTCTTAAGTTTCTTCAAGTCTTGAGGGTGACTGACTAGGGTGATGACGCTCCCTTCCTTGCCCATGCGGCCAGTCCGGCCAGCTCGATGGGTATAAGCTTCCTTGTCTCTAGGGACCTCATAGTTAATGACAGTTTCCAGATTATCAATATCAATCCCTCTGGCAACTAGATCAGTCGCCAGCAGGAGAGCCAGCTCATAGTTCTTAAATTTATCCAAGATGACCTTACGGAATTTGACATCGACATCGCTGGCCAGGGAAACAGCAGAAGCCCCATTAAATTGCAAGCGTTCTTCAGCAGCTCCCAAATCGGAAAGGCTATTAAAGAAGACTAGGCCACGGAAGTCGGGAATGTTGGCCAGCTTGCGTAAAATCTCTAACCTGTCACGCTTATCCACCTGCAGGTAGTAGTGACTGATATTGTCCAATTCTTGGTCACTCAGGTCCAGCTCCAGCGTGTCTTCAGCCAACTGTTTCCGATCAATTTTATTGGTGACACTCATGTAAATGAGCTGGTGATCTCTTGGGACATGGTGACAAATCTTGCTGACGAACTGGTACTGGGAATCACCAAGCAACTCATCAAATTCATCCAGAACGATGGTGTCCACAGCCATCATCTTAACCTTTTTAAGCTTGACCAGCTCAAAGACACGACCGGGAGTGCCAATTAAAATTTGCGGTCCCTTTTTCAGCCGTTCAATCTGTCGCTTTTGACTGGAACCTGACAGGAGGACTTGGGCGGTGAAGCCCAGGGGCTCTGCCCACTCCTTAGTCACCTCAAAAATTTGGCCTGCTAATTCTGTATTGGGAGCCAAGATTAAAATTTGTTGGGCCTTTTTACTGGTCAGTTTGCTGAGCAGGGGCAGGAGGTAGGCTAGGGTTTTCCCGGTGCCAGTAGGACTGACACCTAGGACGTTCTTGCCAGCCTTGATGGGCTCAAAGGCCCGCTCCTGGATTGGGGTTAACTCCTGAATGTCGTCTTCTTTTAAGTGTTCCCTTAGGGCTTGCGGTAATTGGATAGTCATGCTTGTTTGCTTCCTTTTCAGTTCAAAGTCGCCTTTAATTATACCATCTTTTAGGGTATAATAGGGGATGATTTTATAGGAGATAGTATTGGAGTTCTTATGCAGAAAAAAACAATTATCATTGGTGTGACAGGTGGTTCAGGTGGTGGTAAAACCAGCGTTTCTCGGGAAATTCTCAATCATTTTCCCCATTCCAAGATTGCTATGATTGAGCACGATTCTTATTACAAGGATCAGTCCCATCTGACCTTTGAAGAACGGGTGTCAACTAACTATGACCATCCTCTGGCCTTTGATACCGACCTGATGATTGAGCACATCAAGGAACTGCAGGCAGGACGTCCTGTTGATATCCCTATCTATGACTATACCCAGCTTACCAGAAGTAACGAGACCTATCGTCAGGAACCCCAGGATGTCTTTATTGTTGAAGGGATTCTGGTGCTGGAAGATGAACGTCTGCGGGATCTCATGGATATCAAACTCTTTGTTGATACCGACGATGATATTCGGATTATTCGCCGGATTAAACGTGATATGGAGGAAAGAGGGCGCAGTCTTGATAGCATCATCGAGCAATACACCAGCGTAGTCAAACCCATGTACCACCAATTCATCGAACCAACCAAACGCTATGCGGATATCGTCATCCCAGAAGGAGTCTCCAATACCGTAGCCATCGACCTGATCAATACTAAAATCGCTTCGATTTTGGGAGAGAAGTAGAAACATCAGAAAAAGGAACAGTGTCCCTGTTCCTTTTTCTGATGTTTGGCTCTGTTTCAAACAAAAAAATTTACCTCTTTAAATTATGCGATTTTTCAGAAAATTTCTAAAAAAACTTGACAAGGATTTTCAAATAGGTTAGGATAATAAATAAGAAACATCGAAGGGAAAAAAGTCAAATGAAGACACGTTCTATGACAGTCTTGTTGTTGAGGTGTGAGGGCTAGTGCAAAAGCATTAGTCCTGTTTGGCTTACCAAGCGGGATTGACAAACATCCTGCTTGGCGGGATGTTTTTTTATTAAGATGCAAAAGCAAGTCTTACTAAGCAGGCTTTACTTTCTGACTTGCAAATGCTTCATAAAATTTGTTATCAACTATTATCCAAAAGAAAGAGGTCATTATGCGTAAGGTAGAATTTCTTGATACCAGTCTTCGTGATGGGGAACAAACCCCTGGTGTTAATTTTTCGATTAAAGACAAGGTCGCCATTGCCAAGCAATTAGAGAAGTGGGGAATTTCAGCGATTGAAGCAGGTTTCCCTGCCGCTAGTCCCGATTCCTTTGAGGCGGTCAAGCAGATTGCGGCAGCCATGACAAAGACGGCTGTAACGGGTCTGGCACGTTCGGTCAAATCTGACATTGATGCTTGCTATGAGGCTCTCAAGGATGCCAAATATCCCCAATGTCACGTCTTTATTGCGACCAGTCCAATCCATCGGGAATTTAAGCTGAAAAAGTCCAAGGAAGAAATTTTGGAAGTCATCAAGGAACATGTAACCTATGCCCGTCAGTTCTTTGATGTGGTTGAGTTCTCACCAGAGGATGCGACTCGGACAGAGCTGGACTACCTTCTGCAGGTTGTCCAGACAGCCGTTGATGCGGGTGCAACCTATATCAACATCCCTGATACGGTTGGTTTCACGACCCCAACAGAATTTGGGCATATTTTCGAATACCTGATTGAAAATGTCAAATCTGATCGTGATATTATTTTCAGCCCCCATTGTCATGATGACTTAGGAATGGCGACTGCTAATACTCTAGCTGCCATTAAAAATGGTGCTGGTCGGGTTGAAGGGACAATCAATGGTATCGGCGAGCGGGCTGGTAATGTTGCCTTGGAAGAAGTGGCTGTTGCCCTCAAAATTCGGGAAGACTATTTCAATGCTACTAGTGATATCATCCTCAATGAAACGGTCAACACCTCAGCTATGGTCTCACGTTTCTCAGGCATTCCTGTGCCTAAGAATAAGGCTGTTGTCGGTGGCAATGCCTTTTCTCATGAATCCGGTATCCACCAGGATGGTGTTCTCAAGAATCCGTTGACCTACGAAATCATCACCCCAGAATTGGTTGGAGTGAAACAAAGTTCTCTGCCTCTTGGCAAATTGTCTGGTCGTCATGCCTTTATCGAAAAACTCAAAGAGTTAAATTTGGATTTTGCTGAAGCCGAAATCAAGGAACTCTTCGCCAAGTTCAAGAAATTGGCGGATAAGAAGCATGATATCAGAGATGCCGATATCATTGCCCTAGTTGATGGGACTGATATCGAGAATCCAGAAGGCTTCCACTTTGCCGACCTTAAGCTGACCTCCAACGAAGACGAGACAGTTACTGCCGTCGTTACCATGACCAATAAGGATGCCGAAGCCGTGGATGTGGTGGCCAACGGTAAGGGTTCTGTTGAAGCGGCTTTCAATGCCATTGATAAATTCTTCAATCAAACCGTTCGCCTGCTCAGCTACAGTATTGATGCCATCACCGATGGGATTGATGCCCAAGCCCGAGTAGCGGTATCCGTTGAGAATGTTGATACAGGCACCATTTTCAATGCTACCGGTGTCGATTTCGATGTTATGAAGGCTAGCTCCATTGCCTATGTTAATGCCAATGTCTTTGTCCAAAAGGAAAACGATGGCCAAATTGGTCGTCGCCTGTCAGAAAAAGACTACTAGGCAGAAATCAGCCAACGGTTCGCTAAACTAGAAAAAGGAAAATTCAATGACTAAAAAAATCGTGACCCTAGCAGGGGACGGCATTGGCCCAGAAATCATGGCAGCAGGTCTAAAAGTGCTAGAGGCTCTTACTAAGAAGATTGACTTCGCCTACCAATTGGATGCCCAGCCCTTTGGCGGAGCGGGGATTGACCAGTCTGGTCATCCGCTGCCAGAGGCAACCTTGTCCGCTGCTCGCTCAGCTGATGCCATCCTCCTAGCGGCTATCGGTAGCCCCCAGTATGACACCGCCCCAGTCCGACCAGAGCAAGGCCTCCTGGCCCTGCGGAAGGAGCTCAAGCTCTTTGCCAATATTCGGCCAGTTAAGATTTTCGAGGCTCTCAAGCACCTGTCTCCCCTTAAACCGGAGCGGATTGCTGGTGTTGATTTTGTTGTCGTGCGGGAATTAACCGGTGGTATCTATTTTGGTCAACATGACCTGCAAGAGGACACTGCCCGAGACATCAATGATTATTCGGCTGAGGAGATTGAGCGAATTGTTCGCAAGGCCTTTACCATTGCCCAAGGGCGTGGTAAGAAGGTGACTAGCATTGATAAACAAAATGTTCTGGCAACTTCCAAGCTCTGGCGTAAGGTCGCAGACCAAGTCGCTGTGGATTTTCCTGATGTAACTTTGGAGCACCAGCTGGTCGATAGTGCAGCTATGCTGATGATTACCGACCCTGCTCGTTTCGATGTTGTCGTGACCGAAAATCTCTTTGGTGACATCCTGTCTGACGAATCCTCTGTCTTACTAGGGACTCTAGGTGTTATGCCTTCAGCCAGTCATTCCCAAGATGGCCCTAGCCTCTATGAACCTATCCATGGCTCGGCCCCAGATATTGCTGGCCAAGGCATTGCCAACCCAATCAGCATGATTCTCTCAGTTGCTATGATGTTGCGGGATTCCTTTGGTCAGGAAGCAGGAGCAGCTATGATTGAGCAGGCTGTTGATGCCACCCTCAAGCAGGGTGTTTTGACCCGCGATTTGGGTGGTCAAGCGACAACGGCTCAAATGACAGCAGCAATTATTGCTAATCTATAGGATGAAAATCTTTCTTAGCCTACTGATTTTCTGGAATATCTTGACCTTCTGCCTCTATGCTCTTGACAAAAGACGGGCCATTAGAAGTCAGTGGCGGATTCCTGAAAAGACACTTTTAACCCTCAGCTTGACAGGTGCTGGCCTAGCAGCCTATCTGGCTGGAAGAATTTTTCACCACAAGACAAAGAAGTGGTATTTTAAACTGGCTTGGTGCCTTGGCATTTTAATAGAAGTCAGTTTAATTTATTGTTTATGGAGATTTAAAAATGAGTGGACAATCAATTTTTGATAAGGTTTGGGACCGCCATGTTATTACTGGCAAGGAAGGCGAGCCTCAACTCATGTATGTGGATCAGCATTATATCCACGAAGTGACTAGCCCTCAGGCCTTTGATGGTTTGAGAGAAGCTGGGCGTCAGGTTAGACGGCCTGATTTGACCTTTGGGACCTTTGACCATAATGTGCCAACCGTCAATATCTATGACATCCGTGATGTCATTTCTAAGGCCCAGATGGATGCCCTAGCTCGCAATCTCAAGGAATTCAAGATTCCTCATGCTGCCCATGGTTCTGCCAGCCAGGGAATCGTCCACATGGTTGGACCAGAAACAGGTCGCACCCAGCCGGGCAAATTTATCGTCTGTGGCGACAGTCATACGGCGACCCATGGGGCTTTTGGTGCCATCGGATTTGGGATTGGGACGACCGAAGTTGAACATGTTTTCGCCACCCAATCCATCTGGCAGGTCAAACCCAAGAAACTCTTGGTCAAATTTGTCGGCCAGCCTCAAAAGGGGGTCTATGCCAAGGACTATGTCCTGGCCCTGATTGCCCAGTATGGCGTATCTGTCGGTGTTGGTCATGTGGTTGAATACACAGGCAAGGCCGTCCATGCCCTCTCCATGGAAGAGCGCATGACCATCTGCAATATGTCCATCGAGTTCGGCTCCAAAATGGGTATTATGAATCCCGACCAGACTACCTTTGATTACATTCAAGGGAGAGACCAGGCTCCTAAGGGAGAAAAATTTGACCGGGCAGTCGCCGATTGGAAGACCCTAGTTTCAGACCCGGATGCCCACTACGATAAGGTTATCGAAGTTGACGTTTCTCAATTAGCCCCAATGGTCACTTGGGGGACCAATCCCTCTATGGGTGTGGCTTTTGACCAACCTTTCCCAGAAATCCGTGATATGAATGACGAGCGAGCCTACAAATATATGGATACCAAGCCTGGAGAGAAGGTTGAAGATTTGGAAATCGGTTATGTCTTCCTGGGCTCCTGTACCAATGCCAGACTGAGCGATCTCAAGCTGGCGGCCAAGTTTGTCGAGGGCAAACACATTGCCCCTAATTTAACTGCTATCGTAGTACCGGGTTCCAGACCGGTTAAGACGGCGGCTGAAAAACTAGGTTTGGATAAAATCTTTACCGATGCTGGCTTTGAATGGCGTGACCCTGGCTGTTCCATGTGTCTGGGGATGAACCCTGACAAAGTACCAGCGGGTGTTCATTGTGCTTCAACAAGCAACCGTAATTTTGAAGATCGCCAAGGTGTCGGCGCTAGAACCCACCTCTGCAGTCCAGCCATGGCAGCAGCGGCAGCCATTGCCGGCCACTTTGTCGATGTCCGTCAATTACCAGAAGCCCAGTAATATCAAGATACAAAGCCGTTAAGCAAGTCAAAGGATAAAAAAAGTCTAGCAGACTTTTTTTACCCGAGCATGGAAATTAAATGGCGAGGAGGAAAGCTGACGAAGAAGTATTGGACTTCAAACCAGAGTTTCCACCTAAAGGTAGTCGTGGCTGTAAATTGACTAAAGTCAAAACAGCCACCTCTCTTTTTCAAAGACTTGTAGGCGTGTTTGTTATAAGGAGACCTTAAAATGGAAAAATTTACCGTTTATACCGGGACCACCGTGCCTCTGATGAATGACAATATAGACACGGACCAAATCTTGCCCAAGCAATTCCTCAAATTGATTGATAAGAAGGGCTTTGGCAAGTACCTCATGTATGAGTGGCGTTATCTGGATGATAACTACACTGAGAATCCTGATTTTATCTTCAATACCGCCCCCTATCGCAAAGCGACTATTTTGATTACTGGGGATAATTTCGGGGCCGGTTCCTCGCGGGAGCACGCAGCTTGGGCCTTGGCCGACTATGGTTTCAAGGTTATCATTGCTGGTTCCTTTGGGGACATTCACTATAATAATGACCTCAACAATGGTATCTTGCCCATTGTCCAACCTCTGGAGGTTCGTCAAAAACTAGCCCAATTAGCTCCAACTGACGAAGTGACTGTTGACTTGTCCAAGCAAAAGATTGTCTCATCAGTTGGCGAGTTTGCTTTTGAAATTGATGGCGATTGGAAACACAAGCTCCTAAATGGTTTGGATGATATTGGCATCACCCTCCAGTATGAGGACTTGATTAGTGACTATGAAAAACATCGTCCTGGTTATTGGCAGAACTAGGCCAACGGGAATTACTTAGTTTTTGAAAATTCTGAAAAAACCTTGAAAATTCCAACTTTTCATGGTAAAATAAGCGAAGCAATTGATTAATAATTTGGAGAAGTAACATGACAAAACACATTCAATGGGACGGAAATCTTTCGCAAGAAGGACTTGAGATTGTAAAAAGCGAGGGCGGTTGTATTGTCTGTCCAACCAAGGTTGGCTACATCATTATGACCAGCGACAAGGCTGGCTTGGAACGCAAATTCGCTGCTAAGAACCGTAAGCGCAATAAACCAGGTGTCGTGCTCTGTGGTAGCATGGATGAACTGCGCGCTCTGGCTCAATTAACACCAGAGATTGAAAGCTTCTACCAAAAGCATTGGGACCAAGATATTCTGCTGGGTTGTATCCTCCCTTGGAAGGAAGATGCCTATGCTAAACTCCAAGCCTTTGGTGATGGCCGTGAAGAACTGATGACCGACAGCCGTAAGACCTCTTGCTTTGTTATTAAGTTCGGTGTAGCTGGAGAACAAATTGCCAAGGAAATGTGGGAAAAGGAAGGCAAGATGGTTTATGCCTCATCTGCCAACCCGTCAGGTAAAGGGAACCGCGGTAAGGTTGAAGGCATCGGTGATCAAATCGAAGAAGCTGTTGACTTGGTGATCGAAGCAGATGATTACGTGGCCTCCATCCAACCAGACAAGAACGTTGAGACCCGCTACGAACAAGGCGTTATGGTTTCTATGGTTGATAAAGATGGCAAACTCATCCCTGAACAAGGTAAGGACAGTCGTTCCATCGACAACTGTCCAGTCGTCATCCGCAAGGGGCTGGACATCGACAAGATTATGATGAACCTTTCAGACACCTTCAACTCTTGGAACTACCGCCAAGGTGAATACTATTAAGCCAATGATAGCCACCGTTTGGTGGTTTTTTCTATAGCAGAAAATCAGTTCAACAATTTGTCTGCTTGTCCAAGGATTAACAGAAGGGACAGGCTGTTTAATTAAAAAAGAGATATTTTATGATTTTAAACTACTTAATCCATCAATCCAAAATGCCATCAGGTCTCATGGGTAGGATGATGATGGCTATCTGGAATAAATCCTATTTACCTATGGTCAAGTGGAGTCTGAATTTTGTCAGAACTACTCAAGTTCAGCAGATTTTAGATGTTGGTGTCGGTAATGGAAAATCGACTGCTTACCTCAGTTCGGTCTTTCCTGGAGCAGAGATTCATGGTCTGGACATTTCCCCGACAGCCATCCAGGAGGCTAAAAAGCTAGAAGTTGCTGGTCAGCTAGATTTTACCGTTTCAGCTATTGAGCAGACTGATTTTTCAGCTGAGAGTTTTGATTTGGTCTGTGGCTTTCAAACACATCTTCATTGGGATGACCTGGTTGCAGGTCTGAACGAAATCCATCGCCTCTTGAAAGAGCAGGGCCAGTTACTCTTGGCCTGTGAACAGAGCAAATTGGACTATTTTCTCCCTCAGATGAAAACGACTGAAGACTTTCAATCCTTTATCCAACCTTTAGGGTTTCAACTGCTTGCTTCCCATCAAAAGGGACCTTGGATAGCTTACTCTTGTCAGAAAATATAAGATGAAAATCCACACAAAGCGGCCTTTCTTGGAATAAACATCAAGATCTTAAGACTTACCCATTAAGCCATAAATCCTATTTTTTTGAGGCAATGACACCTGCTTATTAGTTCGCCTCTAGCCCCAATTTTTGCTATAATATCCTTATGACACCTACAGAGAAAAAATCAGCTTATGATATATTACTAGCCCAGTTGAAAGCCCTTTTGGAAGGTGAGACCAATGCCCTGGCTAATCTTGCCAATGCTTCGGCCCTGATTAAGGAAGCCCTGCCCAATTCAGTCTTCGCTGGATTTTATCTTTACGATGGTCAGGAATTGATTTTAGGCCCCTTCCAAGGTAGGGTTTCCTGCGTCCATATTCAGCTTGGCAAGGGCGTCTGCGGGGAATCTGCCCAGAAGAAGCAAACTCTGATTGTGGAAGATGTGACTAAACATGCCAACTATATTTCCTGTGATTCGGCAGCCCTGTCGGAAATCGTCCTTCCCATCTATCAGGGTGACCAGCTCCTAGGAGTCTTGGATTTGGATTCGAGCTTAGTTGCTGACTACGACCAGTTGGATCAGGACTATTTGGAGAAATTTGTGGCCATTCTGCTGGAAAAAACGGACTGGAATTTTGCTATGTTTGGAGTTAAGAACTAATGTATCAAGCCCTTTATCGAAAATACCGAAGCCAAACCTTCCAGGAATTGGTTGGCCAAGAAGTGGTCGCAACCACCCTCAAGAAGGCTGTAGCTTCTGGTAAAATCAGCCATGCCTACCTTTTCTCAGGTCCTAGGGGGACTGGGAAAACCAGTGTGGCCAAAATCTTTGCCAAGGCTATGAACTGTCCCAATCAGGTGAAGGGTGAGCCCTGCAACCAGTGTGACATCTGCCAGGATATTACCGAAGGCAGCCTAGAAGATGTCATCGAAATTGATGCGGCCTCCAACAACGGGGTCGATGAAATCCGGGAAATCCGTGACAAATCGACCTACGCCCCCAGTCGGGCCACCTACAAGGTCTATATCATTGACGAAGTCCACATGCTTTCAACCGGGGCCTTTAACGCCCTGCTCAAGACCTTGGAAGAACCGACGGAAAATGTCGTTTTCATTCTGGCAACAACCGAGCTGCACAAGATTCCAGCCACCATCCTCTCTCGGGTTCAACGCTTTGAGTTCAAGGCCATTAAGCAGACAGCCATCCGCCAACACATAGCCCAGATTCTGAACAAGGAAGGCATTGCCTATGAAGATCAGGCTCTCAATCTGATTGCCCGGCAGGCCGAAGGAGGAATGCGGGATGCCTTGTCCATCTTGGATCAGGCCCTCAGTCTTTCGGCTGACAATCAGGTAACGGCAGCTATTGCCGAAGAAATCACCGGTTCGGTCGGTCAGGAAGCCCTAGACAACTATTTGACCAATATCATCCAACATGATAGCCTAGCGGCCCTGACCAATCTCAATACCATCTTTGATAGCGGCAAGGGTATGAGTCGCTTTGCGACCGACCTGCTGGACTATCTGCGGGATATTCTCATGGTGCAGGCAGGTGGGGAAGCTACGCGTAATAGTCAGGCCTTTCAGGACAATTTGTCCCTAGAACAGGAGCGACTCTTTACCATGATTGATATCATCACTCAGACCATGCCTGAGCTGAAAAATGGTACCCAACCTAAAATCTATGCTGAGATGATGACTATCCAACTATCTGATACTCAGCAGATATCAAATCCTGTCCAGACTGGAGCTTCGGAGGAGCTGGAGAAAGAAATTCAGGTCCTCAAGCGAGAAGTGGCCCAGCTCAAGGCCCAGCTGGAAACTAGCAATTTCAGCAATACGGATCCCATCAGTAAGTCCAAAACTCCCACCAATTTCAGATTCAAAGTTGATAAGACTAAGATTTTGACCATCATGGAAGAAACGGTGGCGGACAGCGAAAAGTCTCGCCAATACCTAGATGCCCTCAAGTCTTCTTGGAATGAAATCCTGGACTCTATTGGGCCTCAGGATAGAGCTCTCCTCCTAGGGTCAGAGCCAGTCCTAGCCAATAGTGAAAATGCTATACTAGCTTTTCAGGCTGCCTTCAATGCTGAGCAGGCTATGAAACGAACTGACCTCAATACCATGTTTGGCAATATCATGAGCCAGGCTGCCGGCTTTTCACCGCAAATCATGGCGGTACCCAAGTCCGATTTCGAGGAAATTCGAACAGAGTTTGCCCAAAAAATGCGAAACCAAAAGGATCCTGATAATTCAGCCGATTCTCAGGATGATCAGGTGGAAGCAGAAGGACAAGACAGCCTGATTCCAAATGGTTTTGAATTTCTCTCTGACAAACTGGAAGTAGAAGAAGACTAAAACAAGTGCCTCTCTGGCAGTTTTCACCAAGTGATTAGTCGTCTTTTCACTAAATAGTAATAAATTTTCTTGAGATGAGAAAAAATCCACCATTGCGGTGGATTTTCTGCTATAATTACCTTATATGAATAGATTACAGTTTATCAGCATGGCTCTCTGGTGTGCCTTGGAAAGCTACTTTTTCAGCGATGCCTTGCTTACAGGACATTTTTGGTTAGCGGCTTTTTGGGCCTTTCTTATTATTCGCAATTTGCAGAATGCCTATCTGGCAGACCGTCTGCTCAAGGAATTGCTCAAGTCCCTATCTCATGGCCAAGGGACTAATAGTCCCAAGAAGAGAGACTAATTTCCCCAGAATTAAGGACTTTTTCTTGACCATCATCCAGCCGGACGACTAGCTGGCCGCTGTCAGTAATGTCAGTCGCTAGACCAGTATAAGATAATTGATTTTCCACAAAGGTCACTCGTTTATCCAGAACGAGTGATTTTTCTTTGTAAACTTTTATGAGATCTCGCTCAGGAGTATTTTGGAAAATGTTCCAGATTTCAGCAATCAGCTGATTGCGGCTGATAGGTGCTTGTTTGGTGAAGAGGCTAGTAGCCTTGTCCTGCAAGTCCTCAGGAAATTCAGGCACTAGAAAATTTAGTCCCACGCCGATGATAACATCGGTAATCAGTCCTGTCTCAATGGATGAAATAGCCTCGGTCAGGATGCCAGCAAGCTTTTTTTGCCCCAGATAAATATCATTGACCCACTTAATCTGGCAGTCAATGCCGGCCAGACGAGAGATGGCCTTGATGATACTGGAAGCCACCATGAGGGTATAGGCCGGCGCTTGATCGTAGGGCAGGTTGGGCTGGAGGTGAAGGGACATATAGATACCGCCTGACTCGGGCGAGAAGAAAGGGCGGGCGAAACGGCCGCGGGCCGCCTTTTGATTAGGAGCCAAATAGAGGGCTGGACTGGAATCCCCCTTTTCGATACCTTCCTTAGCATCCAGTTGGGTGGAAGCAGAAGTCTCATTGAGATAAACCTTTAGGCCTGTGGCTGATGCAATTTCGTCAGGCAGGAGCAGGTCACCAAGAAGCAGCCGGTAGCCTCGGTTCTTGATGGACTCAATAACCAAGCCCTTGCTTTCAAGAGTTTTCATAGATTTCCAAATGGCTGTCCGAGAGACATCCAGCTGCTGAGCCAAATCCTGCCCGCTGACAAAACCGCCAGCTTCCCGCAAAATTTGATAAATTTTTTCATAAGTTTTCATATTTTTCCTCGCTTTTATGCTTTTATTGTAGCATAAATAATGGCTTTGAAAAGGAAAGGCTGGGTTGCTTTGTTCAGGGTGGCAAGAAAGGCATCTTCAACCAGTTAATTTCTTAAAAGCTGGGCTTTCCAGTGTGCTATAATAAAATTATCAGAATTTACTTAGAAAGGCTTAGTATGCCACTGTATCAAGAAACCCAGCAAGAGAAGCGCTTAATCCAAACCCTAATTAGCGGGGAAAGTCAATGGTCCTATCGCCCTGACCTCAAGACCCCTGATGAACTATGGGATAATTTCTTTAACAAGTTAGAGCAGAATAATCTTGCCAGACTAGAAGGGGTCGCCCTGACTCAGCAAGAAAAGGAACAGATCCGCAACCAACTTAATTTTGTTAATTATTATGAAGCAGCCAAGTGGCTGGTGGGTGAAAATGGCATTGCCAAGGTTCGGATTCAAAGAGAAGATGCCCGTCTGGGCACCATCAATCTAGATGTCCTCTTTCGTGACCATGTGGCTGGCGGAAAATCTTCCTACGAGATTGTCAATCAAGTTAAGACCTTTGCGGAAGACGACTTGGACCATAACCGCCGAGGGGATGTCACCTTCCTCATCAATGGCCTGCCCTTGATTCAATTAGAGCTGAAAAGTCAGCACAGCCCCTTCATGGATGCCTTTCATCAACTCAAAAAATATGATAAGGAGGGCAAGTTCCGTGGCATCTTTTCCAGCCTGCAGATGTTTGTCGTGTCAAATATCGAAGATACCCGCTATATCGCAGCAGCCAAGGAGAATAAGCTCAATCCACGCTTTCTAACTAAGTGGGTTGACAGGGAGAACCAGCCCGTCCTTAACCTTTTTGACTTTGCCAAGGCTGTCCTTTCCATTCCACGAGCCCACCAGCTGGTCATGCAGTACTCGGTTTTGGACAATAGCAAGAAGAGTCTGATTTTGCTGCGGCCCTACCAGATTCATGCTATTGAGGCGGTCAAGGAAGCCAGCTATCGCGGAGAATCCGGCTATGTCTGGCATACGACCGGTTCAGGCAAGACCCTGACTTCCTATAAGGTAGCCAGAAACCTCCTGACTATCCCTTCCATTGACAAGACAATCTTTATCGTTGACCGCAGGGATTTGGATGACCAGACGACCTCCAGCTTTCTCTCCTATGCCCAGAATGATACCATTGACATTGATGAGACCAATTCCAGCAAGGAGCTGATTAGAACTCTGGCCGGCAAGGAACGGCGGGTGGTGGTAACCACCATTCAGAAAATTTCTGCCATGATGCGAAAGTTTGAGCAGGGTCATTACCAAGCAAATCAGGATAAGATTCGTCAGCTGCGAGTCGCTTTCGTTGTCGATGAGTGTCACAGGGCAGTAACGCCTCAGGCCAAACGCTCCCTGTCCAAGTTCTTTATCCATTCCCTCTGGTACGGCTTTACCGGTACCCCTATCTTTGGTGAAAATCGCCGAGCAGCCCTAGGTGATCTGGCACAGACTACCGAGGAACTCTACGGCAACTGTCTGCATACTTACACCGTTAAAAATGCTATCCACGATGGAGCCGTGCTGGGCTTTCGGGTAGAATACCAGACCACGGTTGGTGAAGAGCTGGATGAAAAGTCCATCCCTGACTCGGTTTATGAGTCCCAAGAGCACATGCTGGAAGTTCTTCTCTATATCCTTGGCAAGCCCGCCCGTCTCTTTGGCTTTCGCAATGGTATTGGCAAGACCTACAATGCTATCTTGACGGTCTCCTCCATCAAGCAGGCCCAAGCTTACTATGATTTGATTAAGGCAGTCAAAGAAGGCCGAAGCCCTTTGAAAATCTCTGAAAAGACCAAGCAGACTCTGCCAGATTTTCCAAAGATGACCATCACCTACTCACTGACGGAAAATGAAGAAGACTCTTCCCGCAATCAGGACAAGATGAAGGAGACTCTGAGTGATTATAATCAAGAGTTCGGTACCCATTTCGGTCTGGCCGATTTGGCCAGCTTCAATACAGATGTCAATAAACGCCTAGCCAGAAAGGAAGACCGCTATCTCAACCGCAAGGAGCAGCTGGACCTGGTTATCGTGGTGGATCGGCTCCTGACTGGTTTTGATGCTCCCTGCCTCCAGACCCTCTTTATGGACCGCAAGCCCCTCAAGCCCCAGCACCTGATTCAGGCCTTTAGTCGGACCAATCGGATTTTTGACAAGAACAAGAAGTTTGGTCAGATTATCACCTTCCAACAGCCCAAGGCCTTTAAAGAGGCAGTCGATAAGGCTCTCTGGCTCTACTCCAAGGGCGGGGAAAACTATGTTCTGGCCCCTGAGTGGGAGGATGAAAAGGCTAAGTTTGATGATAAGCTGGCGCAATTCCGCAGTCATATTTCCGAGCAGGCTGGTTTGGGCATTGATCCGGACCTAGCCGATACCGCCCAGCTCAAGCAGTTCGCTAAGGCTTACCAGGAGTTTGACAAGGCCTTCGCCTCCATCCAAGTCTATGGTCAGTATGACCAAGACCAGATCTATAGTGAAGCTGGGCTAAGCCAAGATAAGTTAGATAGCTACTTAGGTGTCTATCAAAATGTTCTAGCGGAGTTGAAGCTCAGACGGCAAGAAGATGACGAGGAGACTGATGATGACTTACTGGATATCCTGTATGAGCTGGAGGCCGTCCAGGTTGATGACATCAACTACGACTATATTATCAACCTGATTCAGGCCCTGATTGGTCAAGATGCTAAGGAAGTCAAGTCCTTTTCACCAGATGACTTGACAACTATTGATAGCTATATCGCCGATCTAGCCAAGCGCCGGCCTGAGTTGGCCAAGGTGGTCAGCCAGCTCTGGCAGTCCATTCAGAAAGACCCACAGAGCTACCAAGGTCAGTCGGTGACTGAGCTTTTGGAAGAAATGATTGACCAGGTCATTGAACAAGAGGTCACCCAGCTGGCAAGGAAGTGGTATATCGGTGAGGAGGAACTCTACTATCTGGCCAAGCACTATAACCCTAAGGCGCAAAAGCAAGTGGGCGAAAGCGAACTGATCGCCAGCCAGCGCTATCAGGACTATAAGGCCCAAGTCGCTGAACCCCTCAATCCCCTCAAATACAAGAAGGCCATCAAGGAAGACTATCTTAAGCTCATCCAAGAGGTCATCTATCCCCTGTTAGCTAAGCAATAGGAGCAAAGAAATCGGATTAATTACGAATAAATAATGAAGGCACTCGATAGGGTGTCTTTTACAGACTTAGTTTGACTTTTTCAAAAGGAGGTGCTACAATGTGTTACACAAGGAGAAGCATGATGAGTACAGTAACAGTCAGATTAAACAAAGATGAAGAAGACTTCTTTAAAACCTATGCTCAGATTACAGGAGTCAGTCTTTCAACCCTCTTTAAAAAGTCGCTGGAAAAGGCCATTGAAGATGAGTATGATTTGAAACTCTATCAAGAGGCCTATCGAGCCTACCAAGAGGATCCAGAGACTCTTTCTCACGCAGATTTTAAAAAGGAATTAGGTTTCTAAATGTATCAGGTTCGCTATTCCAAGAAAGCCCAGAAGCAAATCAAAAAGTTGGATAAGTCTGTTCAGAGATTCCTCTTTTCTTGGATTGACAAGCATATAGACGGAAGCGACAACCCTAGACAGTTTGGGAAAGACCTAAGCGGCAATCATGCCGAGTGGCGGTATCGTATCGGCGACTATCGCTTGATTTGTGATATTGAGGACGACAAGTTGATCATTCTGGCCTTAGAGTTTGGTCATAGGAGGGACATCTATAAGTAGGTCAGAGACCAAACCTTCCGAGGCAAGGTTTGGCTCATCTCTTGTGAAAGACTCCCAAATATCTTGTAAAATTAAATTAATTACGAATAATTCAATAAAGGCACTCGATAGGGTGTCTTTTTAGAACAAAGCTTAGTCAAAACTTGAATACGTGCTACACGTGTGATATACTAAACTAGTCAGGAGATCATTCAGCTTATGCCCATGACACAAAAAGAAATGGTCAAACTTTTAACTGCCAATGGTTGGGCCAAAATCAAGGGTAGAAAAGGATCTCACATCAAATTGGAAAAGAAGGGACAGCGTCCAATTATTGTCCCCCACGGTGAGATAAACAAATATACCGAAAGAGCCATCAGAAAACAGGCCGGCCTCATCTAAGTAGTCCAGCCCCATCCAGAAGGAGGTCTATCATGCTAGTCGCTTATCCCGCTCTCTTTTACTACGACCCAAACGAGGAGTCAGCCAATCCTTACTTTGTCAGCTTTCCAGATATTGAGCTCTCAGCCACCCAAGGGGAATCACCAGCCCATGCCATCTTCATAGCTAGTGACTATCTGGGAATAACCCTGGCAGATGCCCTAGAGCAGGGCAGAAGCTTGGCTCAGCCCTCAGATATCAATAGCCTGTCCCTAGAAGCCAATAATCCCTTTAAGGATGACGAGGACATGACCCTCAACTATGATCCGAAAAAATCTTTTATCTCCCTAGTCAGCGTGGATGTCGCCAACTATCTGGGCAGTCAGGAACCCATCAAGAAAACCCTGACCATCCCCCGCTGGGCCGACAGACTAGGGCGTCAGTTAGGACTTAATTTTTCTCAGACCCTAACCGATGCCATCGCCAATAAAAAGCTGGGAAGTAAGGCCGAATCTAAGTCATAAAGCAATCACTGGTAATGGATCTGTAGGAATACGAATAGTAAATTATAAAATTAAATGATAAATAAGGGGCATAATAATTAAGTGAGTATGAGCTTTTTTTCTGGTTTAACCACAACAACTATAGGGGCTTTCATTGGCGGCCTCTTTTCCTATTTGATTGTCAGAATTCAATTACGTGAAAAAGAAAAAGATAAAATGTCAGAGCAAGCTTCCAAAGTTGCTACTTGGTTAACTGGGATAACAATGTCGGCTAATATTGATATTCCCTTAGATTATGTACTATATGATGTAGTTATAAACAATAATTCTAACTTACCGATATACAATGTTTTGGTGTTATCATTAAGCAATAGAAGCCAATTAAACTATAAAGATATAGAATACCAAAGTTTTGTCAACTATTATCCAATATTAGTACCGGGGGAGACAAAGGATACGATAGGAACAAATGGAAGTGCATTGGGAATAGAAAGACCAGCTACAGCCATACTATTTACGGATTCTCAGGAACAACATTGGTACCGAAATCAGGTTGGTAAATTGGATAAACTGACAGAACAAGAGTATGATAAACTTGTTGTTACATTAGGTTATAGACCACCTTTATAGTAATTTTATAAAGTGATAAGAAGCACGGCAAATATTGTCGTGTTTTTTTAGTGGGAAATGTAGTGGGAAGACTGGAAGAAGAGGTGTATAATAGAGGATGAGAAAAAAGTTACAATTCTAATTTTGGGAGGGAGATAATTTGACTTACACAAAGCAGCAGCTTGCTAATCTTATGGATAGTAAAATTAGGTTTGAAATTGAAGTTGATGATGATTACTCTATAAACTATGAGAAGAAACAATTAACCTTTATTGAACTCGAAAGGATTTCAAAACAAAATTTGGATATTTGGAAGTCTATAGAGCATGAAGATATTCCAATTGACATTACAAATAGTTGGAATGATATCAATTCTAAGATAAATGAAATCAGGGGCCACTTTTCAAAGATTGAAGAGTTTAATCTCGATGAAATTAAAAGTTTCATTTATCAGAGGTACAATTATACAATTGATGATTCGGATACAGTAATTTATAGAGTTGGTATTTCTGCTCCTGTTAATTCGGATAAATCCTTTAGAAAAATTAAACGATTTATAGAATACTACCTAAAATATTCAGATTCAAATTTAAGAGGAGCTCTAAGAAATTTTATTAGCTTATCGAAGAATCCTCAGCTTTACGGGGAAAAATTTTCAAGTTCGTGTGATTATAACTATTATCCCGCTTTATATTTAATGAAGCAGGAATTTGGAAAAATAAAAGACGATATTGCTGATTTCGACTCAGAGGTTTTAGTCCCTTTACAACAAAAATTAGATGACATTTCTCAATCGGCAGATGAATCCAGTAATGAAATTACTCAATTTTTTGAAGATGAAAACTCAAAAATTCAATCACAGGTTGAATTACAAGAGCAGTATTTGAATAATTTTACTGAAAACATGGAGAAATGGGAGGAAGAAAAAGAAAATAAGTTAAGAGAGCTTGAAGAAACATATAAAAACAAATTACAATTAGAAGAGCCTGAAAAACTTTGGAATTTACGTGCTGAAAATTATCGGAAGAAGGCTAAGTTTTGGACATATTTCCTCGTTGGAGCCTCAATAATGTTGGCATTAATTTTTTCCATGCTAGTATGGTTTCTATATGAATTTCCACTGGATATAAGTAAAAAGATTCCGTTCTTATCACAATCTTTCTTTGTAGTTGCTATTATTTCCTTCTTTATTTACATCATTAGAATACTTGTGAAATTGTCAATGTCAAACAACCATTTGGCTATTGAGTATGAGCAAAAAGCAGCTATGACACGCTTCTTCCAAGCCTTGACTTATGATGGTGAATCAATCAATGAAAATGAACGTCTGATTATCATTAACTCACTATTTAATAAAGTTGATACAGGATTGGTCAAGACAGATGGTGTTGAAATGGAAAATATGTTAGCGATATTAGCGAAGAATTTAAAATAAAATTAACTAATACAGCAGACAACAATCACATAAGCCACTAAGATGATGGTATAATAAATAGTGAAATCTTCAGGAAGGTGGCTCTAATAAGTATGAATCAAAAGAGTGTATTGGATATGTCGAATAAGGAAGCTCAAGATTTCTTTCTCAAACCGACATCCTATTCTAACATCAAGCTACCTCCTTATTTTAGTGTTGAGAACTTATTAGAGAATGCCAAAAATATATTGGGGAGATCTGAGTTAAAAAGTATTATAAACACAAAAAAGGCATTAAAAGGATTTGCAAAAGAAAAAAACTTATCATGTGAAAAGTACAAGGAAATAAATAATATAGAGTACCTTAAAGAATCCACGGATGTAAATTTAACAATAGTTACCAACAAAGATGCAAAATACGCTTGGAGGAGTTTACAACTAATTCACCCCATATTGTATGTTGATTTAGTTCGTTTGATAACAGAGGAAGAAAACTGGGATGAACTAAAAAGCAGGTTTCGTGATTTTCAATCGGACGAGAAAATTATCTGTATATCTGTACCTCTTGAGTCAACAGGAAAAAAACAAGATCAAGCTGAACAAATACTAAATTGGTGGAAAAATTTAGAGCAGGCACAAATTGAATTAGCATTAGATTATAATTATTGTTTGCAAACTGATATAACTGATTGTTATCCTTCAATCTACACACATACAATACCTTGGGCTATCCATGACAAAGAATGGGCAAAAGAAAATAGAAGCAAAGGACTTGGAAATACTATAGATTCCAAAATACAACAAATGCAGAATGGTCAAACTAATGGAATTCCTCAAGGAAGTGCCTTGATGGATTTTATCGCAGAGATAGTTCTAGGCTATGCTGATATCCTATTGTCAAAAAAAGCAACAGAATGCGGTATTACAGGTTTCAAAGTTTTACGATACCGGGATGATTATAGAATTTTCACCAATCAGCTTGATGTAGCTGAGAGATTAATGAAGCTTCTTTCTGAGATTTTACTAGAATTAAATTTAAAAATTAATTCAAAGAAGACCTTTTTATGTAAGGATATTATTGTAGATGCCATCAAGCCTGATAAGCTTTACTGGACAAGACAAAGTGTTGGTTTTTATAATAAAATTACTAAAATAAATTTTGAGACTGCAAGAGAGTCACATATCAGAGAATATAAGCTTTCTATGCAGAAACATTTACTGCAAATAAAGTTACTAGGTAATAAATTTACAAATTGTGGACAATTGAAAAAAACTCTGACTGAATTTTTTAAATATAGAATTAGCACGTTAGACTCACAAGTAAATCAACTTTCGGATATTCCTCAACTGATTAGTATAATAGTCTCTATTATGATTAAGAACCCCAATACCGTTGAAATATCAGCAACTATCCTAGCAAAATTGTTTGAATATGTAGCTCCAGAAGAAATTCCAGCTTTGATTGATAGGATACTGAAAAAGTATCAATCACTCCCAATTCAGATTTTGTAGAAATCTGGCTTCAACGTATCTCTTTAACTGTTGATAGGACCAAAGACTACAAAAATAGGATGTGTAAAAAAGTAAGTGACAAAAATTCTGTTAAACTTTGGAATTCAAACTGGCTAAAAAGTGATAAGAGGTTAGATGAGAATTGTTTTATTGATGAAGAAAAAATTGAAAGTTTGACGCTTAATACAGATATTACAGATATTGATAGCTTTATGGATATTTATGGAGAGTGATAATTTTAATGAAATCATTTTTTGAAAATCCTCAATATCAATTGTTGTTAATCGGTGGGGTAGTATCTTTTGTGTCTACGCTTATAGGTATGTTTGCACAAGCCTTGTTTAATAGTTTTCTTTCACGCAAGGGAAAATTGAAACTATATATTAAGTCTGTCTATAGTCGTGTCAATGGGAAACCTTGGGGATTTGATTGTGATGAATTGGGCAAGTATTTTCAAGTCCCGTTGTGGCTGGAAATTCATAATACGAAATCTGTAAAACAAGTTGTGAGAAATATAAATTTAACTCTTTACTTAGAAAATAAAAAGGTTGGGCAACCTACTCAGATTAGTTCTACATCGAATGATGAGAAGGAATTTATTTTTGGTGATAAAGGCACCTATTCCTTTTTGGTTCAGGGAAATGAGATTAACCGCTTTAATCTATATTTTTTTATTAGAAAGAATGAGTTGAACAGTGATTTTGATGAAATAAGATTATCTTATTTTGATACCAAAGATAAGTATCATGAGTATAAAATCTTTGACATCTCTAACCCTTGGGAGATTAGCAATAATAAAATTGATAATGACTGGCGATTAGTGAATAAATAGAAGTGGAGTAGTAATGACAAAGCAAAAAATTCCAAATATAAGGTTTAAAAATTATACTGATACTTGGGAACAGCGAAAGTTGGGGGAGCATGCTATCATTAAAGGACGTTTAGGGTGGAAAAGCCTTAAACAAGAAGAATATACACTTGAAGGTCCAAGTATGATTGCTGGTAAACATATTGTCAATGGTAAAATTGATTGGACAAAGGTCGATCACATCCCTGATTGGCGATATGATGAATCGCCTGAAATAATGTTAGAAAATGAAGACATAATTTTTTCAAAGGATGGATCTTTGGGGAATCCTGCTGTTATAAACAATTTAACAGTAAAAGCAACCATAAATTCAACTATGATGTTAGTTAGGACAGATAAAAGCATAGATTCTAACTTCTTTTACCAAATACTAACCGGGGAAGCATTTGACCGTTTGATTTATTTGAAAGTCTCTGGTTCAAGTATTCCTCATCTGTTCCAAGCAGATATGAATGAGTTTGAATTTTTAGCCCCCTCATTACAAGAACAAAGAAAAATATCTACGTTTCTCAGTTCTGCTGATTCCCTAATCGCTCTTCATCAGCGTAAGCTTGAAGAGTTAAAATCTTTCAAATCAACCATGCTTTCTAAAATGTTCCCCAAGCATGGGCAAACTGTCCCTGAAATCCGCCTAGCTGGATTTGATGGCGAGTGGGAGAGGACTAAGCTTGGAGCTCTTGGAAGTGTCGCTATGAATAAAAGGATATTTAAAGACGAAACATCTGAGGATGGAGAAATCCCATTTTACAAGATAGGTACATTTGGTGGAGTGGCTGATTCTTTCATTTCGAGAGCTAGGTTTGAGGAATATAAACAGAAATATCCTTATCCAGAAATTGGGGATATTCTTATTTCTGCTTCAGGTAGTATTGGTCGGACGGTTGAATATATGGGAGAAGAAGCTTATTATCAAGATTCTAATATCGTTTGGCTTAAACATGATAATCGCTTAGTAAACAGCTTTTTAAAGCAATTTTATTCTATTGTTAAGTGGAATGGAATTGAGGGTACGACTATAAAACGACTTTATAACAAAAATATATTAGAAACTGAGATTCCCCTCCCTTCTCCAGAGGAACAACAAGCCATTGGCGAACTTTTCTCCAACCTCGATGATTTGATTTCATCAACCCAATCTAAAATTGGGGAGCTTAAAACTTTGAAGAAGAAACTATTGCAAGAGATGTTTGTCTAGGAAGCATCATTATTAGAAAGGTAGGCCCTTATGACTGAGAGCGAATTTAAGCGTGAAGTAAAAGAAGATAAGCCAGTAATTGCGATTTGCTATGACTTTGACAAAACCTTATCGCCTGAGGATATGCAGGCTCAGGGGTTTATTCAAGACATAGGTTTTGATATTAGTGATTTTTGGAATAAATCTAATGACTTTGCAAAAGAAAATGATATGGATCAGAATCTGGCTTATATGCTAACCATGAAGAATGAAGCCGATGGGAAGTTACTATTCACTAAGAAGGTTTTAGCCAAGTATGGTTCTAAAGTTAACTTATTTCCTGGAGTTGAAGAATGGTTTGATAGAATTCGCAATTATGGCCAAGAAAAGGGAGTAATTGTAGAGCACTATATTATATCCTCTGGTTTGAAAGAAATGATAGAAGGTACTACAATCGCAAAAAATGGAGCCTTCAAAGAAATCTATGCGACATCTTTTTATTGCAACGAAAAGGGTGTGGCAGTTTGGCCTGCACAAGTTGTTAATTACACCAATAAAACTCAATTTCTCTTTAGGATTTCTAAAGGTGTACTAGGACTTGGTGACAAAGGGGTGAATGATTATTTTGATCCAGAAGAGATTAGAGTACCTTTTCATAATATGATTTACATTGGCGATAGTGACACAGATATTCCATGTATGAAATTGGTAAATAATCGTGGTGGTTACTCTATCGGTGTTTATAATCCCAAGACCGGCAACAAAGACAAAGTGTTTCAGATGATGCGGGACAATCGTATTAGCTATTATACACCGGCAGACTATTCAGAAAACGGGGAATTAGATGAGTTAGTTAAACTCATTATTGACCGAACTGTATTTAATGAAAGACTAGAGAATAAGCATTATGGTTATAAAAATGAGGTTTTCTCTCAAAAGAAAAAAGAAAATAATGAGAGACGTAAGAAAGCGCTAATCAAAGAATTGGATAGTAGTAGCACTTTTTATGAAACTCATTCTATCATTAGAAAATTATCCAAATATAATAGTTGGGAAGATACCGAAATCAGTAAACTTTTATCCATTGCATACAATAATAGCCAAGTCAACCTCATTTTATCTGATGAGGATTTACAAGAATTCTTTGGTGATATCTTAGATAAGGCCTCCTCCGATACACCTTACAAGCAAAAGATACAAGACCTTCTAAATTAGAAATCAACCCATGACACAATCTATCAAAACCAACTTACTTAGAAAGGAGCCCCCATGCAGCCTAACTATCAGATTACAGAAAAGATGCTCAATTTGGTTGAGAAGATTTCGCAGGCAACGACTCGGCTGGCGATTGAAAAGCGGGTCTTGCACTTGCGTAAGGAGAATCGCATTCGCTCCATCCAGTCTTCGCTGGCTATTGAGAATAATAGTTTAACCCTGGAGCAGGTGACGGCCATTCTTGAGGGTCGCAAGGTCATGGGGCCACCCAAGGATATTCATGAGGTGCAAAATGCCTACGAGGCCTACGACCTAGTTTTTCAACTTGATCCCTACTCAGTTGAGGATTTTCTCAAAGCTCATGAACTTTTGACCAAGGGTTTGGTCAAGCACCCTGGTCAATTTCGCCTCAGTGATGTTGGAGTCTATGATAGTCAGGGGCAAGTTGTCCATGTTGGAGCCAGACCTCAATTTGTCCCTCACTTGGTTGGTGAACTTTTTGATTGGGCCAGATCTAGTCAGATTTCTGACTTGGTCAAGTCCTGTATCCTGCACTTTGAGCTGGAGATTATTCATCCCTTTGAAGACGGCAACGGTCGTATGGGTCGTCTTTGGCAGAGTCTGGTGCTCAGTCGTTTTAATCCAATTTTTGAGTGGTTACCTGTTGAGTCTCTTATTTACAAGCATCAAGAGGGTTACTATAATGCCTTAACCATCAGTAATCATGACGACGATGCCACCGTTTTTATTGAGTTTATGCTAGAAGCAATCTATGAGAGCTTACAGGAGTATCAAACAGGAAATCATCTGGAAGAAGATGGTCCAGAACTGACTGATAAAGAAGTAGAAGTCTTCCAAAAGATTAAAAGCTACTTGCAGGTCCACTCCCATATCTCCAATGCCCAAGCCAAGGAAGTAACGGGACTCAGTCAGGCCTCTGTTCGTCGTTATTTAGCTAGTTTCTTAGAAAAGGATCTTCTGACGATGACAGGCTCGACACGTGATCGTCAATATCGCTTAAAAATTCATTAAAATCCGCTCAAAAATCCGCTCAGATGGGTGAGCGGATTCTCTGGGAAGGGTTGAGATTACTGGATTTCTTGCTCTAGGAGCCTGATGTCCTCGAAGTCGTCAGTCATTCTTAAGTCATCGTCCCCCTGAAAAGGATTGCTTGGGAGAGGGATTAGTCTAATGACACCGTTTGCTTTGACTTGGAGGTCAAATTCTTGTCCTGTCTGGATGCCTAAGTCTTCTGGCAGGACTAGGACGAGGTTCTTTCCCACTTGCTGGATTTTAATGCTTTTCATGGTGTACCCCCTGGGCTTATTAAATCTACTGTATTTACGTTCAAGTCTATTTTATCATAAGAATGGGGCTGAATTGGTCAGATTTTAAGTCCCTTCATTTAGAGCGGTCTCCTTCAAGAGTCAGCTCTGCCATTTACCAAAAAAACTAAAGGAAACAACACCTATGTCAGAAATACAAACGTCGCAGTCGCTTTATCAGGCCCTCTGGAACTCGGCGGATATTCTGCGCTCCAAGATGGATGCCAATGATTACAAGTCCTATCTTTTGGGCATGGTTTTCTACAAGTACCTGTCGGACAAGATGCTCTTTTTCGTGGCTAAGACCATGGAGCAGGAGACCCAGGATTTGGACCGGGCTCTGGAGATTTATCGGGGCTACTATGAAGATGAATCCACTCATGATGACTTGCTTCTTGTAGTCAAAGATGAGCTTTCCTATGCCATTGAACCAAATTTGACCTTTACGGCTCTGGTGCAGGAGATTAATGCCAGGACCTTTCAGCTGGAGCACTTAGCCCAAGGTTTCCGCAATATCGAGCAGGATGATGAGCTTTTTGAAAATCTTTTCGAGGACATTGACCTCTATTCCAAGAAGCTAGGGGCACACCTCAGAAGCAGAACCAGACTATTGCCAATGTCATGAAGGAGCTGGCAGTTCTGGATGTGGCTGGTCACGCTGGTGATATGCTGGGGGATGCCTATGAGTACCTGATTGGACAGTTCGCGACCGACTCGGGCAAGAAGGCGGGTGAGTTCTATACGCCCCAGCCTGTGGCCAAGCTCATGACCCAGATTGCCCTCATGGGGCGCGAGGACAAGCAGGGCTTTAGTCTCTATGACCCGACCATGGGGTCAGGTTCCCTCCTCCTCAATGCCAAGAAGTATAGCCATAAGCCCAATTCGGTGGCCTATTTTGGTCAGGAGCTCAACACCTCGACCTTCAACCTGGCTCGGATGAATATGATTCTGCACGGGGTTCCCATCGAAAATCAGAAGCTCCACAATGCCGATACTCTGGATGAGGATTGGCCGACCCAGGAGCCGACCAATTTCGATGCAGTTCTCATGAATCCGCCTTACTCGGCTAAGTGGTCAGCGGATGCTGGTTTCCTTCAGGACCCTCGTTTCTCACCTTTTGGCAAACTGGCGCCTAAGTCCAAGGCAGATTTGGCCTTCCTCTTGCACGGTTATTTTCACCTCAAGCAGGACGGTGGGGTTATGGCTATCGTCCTGCCTCACGGTGTGCTTTTCCGGGGCAATGCCGAAGGTACTATTCGCAAGCACCTCTTGGAAGAAGGGGCTATTGATACCGTAATCGGCCTGCCAGCCAATATCTTCTTTAATACCTCCATCCCGACGACGGTTATTATTCTCAAGAAGGATCGAAAAAATCGGGATGTCTACTTCATTGATACCTCCAAGGAATTCACCAAGGGCAAGAAACAAAACATCATGGAAGACAGCCATCTGGAGAAGATTCTCGATGCCTATAGCAAGCGGGAAGACATGGACAAGTTTGCCCACCTGGCTAGCTTTGAGGAGATTGCCGAAAATGACTTCAACCTCAATATTCCCCGCTATGTTGATACCTTTGAGGAAGAAGAAGTGGCTCCCCTGACCGAGATTGCGGCCAATATCAAAGCGACCAACCGAGTCATTGAAGAGAAGTCAGCCGAGCTCATGACCATGCTGGGCCAGCTCAAGGGCACCAACTCCCAAAGTCAAAAAGAACTGGATGACTTCCTGAAAGACTTGAAGCTGTAGGAGAGCCTGATGATGAGTAAGAATCAGAATAGGAAAAACCATTTCAGCGACCAAGTCCAAGAAGCTAAATCTTATCTAGACAACTTTTCAGAAGAAAAAGCAGTCGATTTTGCTATCGACAATCCTCAAGATAGGGCTTGGCTATTGGATGAGGAATAGAATACATAAATACCGCAGAGCTAACGCTTTGCGGTGTTTTTAGTTTTTGGACAGAACTCTCAAAAGTTCGTCATATTTGGTCATAGCATTCTCTAGCTTTTTATCAAAGTTAAAGACCCTGTGTGTGGAATCATTACCTGATTGTTTCTGATTAAATTGCTTGTATTTATTAGCCGATTTTTCCATTTTATAACCTCCATATCTTTGAAAGTGTCATTATATGAGATGAAGTCGGGCTTTTCGTTCGTTTCTGGCTGCCTATGTCCAAAGCTATGCACGACTTGTATGTGACAGATTTTCCTTTGTTTCGATTGGTTTAGCATGAGAGCATAGAAGTGACAAGTCAATTCTTTTAAAAGTTTAAATGCCTACCTTTAAGTATAAGCCCCATTTATCTTCTGTGATTAAATATTCTTATAGCGGTTTCCTTATCCAATCTCTACAAATAATGGGAACTTCCCTTTTTTGTGTTACAATGGTGAAGTTAATGAGTCCCGAAAAGGCGGTTTGACTGCCTAAATCTTTCATTGACTGCGTTGATTCCTCTGACCGTACCAAAGTACTGTCTGCGACTTCATCGCCTTGTCACTGAAGCCTTTAGCCCAGTCAAACTCAGTTTGAAACTGAGGAACCGGTTCTTTGTAACTCTACACAAATGTCGGATACTAAAGTGTCTCGTCATTTGACGCCAGTCGCTAGAGGCGATCTGGCTAGTCGACTTACTAGCTTTTTGAGGTGTTTATTATCGAAGCCCTTCAAAAGCGTCGTAACTTGACACCAAGTACAAGGTGGGCCTAAGTGCTCGATCTTCCTTGGACGCCAAGTCCAATGGGACCTTGGCTAGCCGACTTGCTGCTTATCTATTTCGCTTAATATCGAAGTTCAATAGATAAGGTCGTAACTCAGCACAAATGTTGGATGCGACAGCGTCTCGTCATTTGCGACCAATTTTATTGCTTGGTCAGTTTTGTGTTCTAGAGTGGGTCTAGTCGGTAGATTTTAATTTTTAAGGGGGGGACATTTTTTATGTCAGAACGTAAACTTTTCACGTCTGAGTCGGTTTCAGAAGGGCATCCCGATAAGATTGCCGATCAGATTTCGGATGCGATTTTAGATGCGATTTTGGAGCAGGATCCAGATGCCCATGTCGCGGCTGAAACAGCCGTTTATACGGGATCTGTCCATGTTTTTGGGGAAATCTCCACGACCGCTTATGTCGATATCAATCGTGTGGTCCGCGATACCATTGCTGATATTGGCTACACTGATGCTAATTACGGTTTCGCTGCCGATTCGGTTGGGGTTCACCCATCCTTGATTGAGCAGTCGCCAGATATTGCTCAAGGGGTTAATAATGCCCTGGAAGCGCGTGAAGGTCAAGATGATGAGCTCAGTCTGATGGGGGCCGGTGACCAAGGCCTTATGTTTGGTTTTGCGGCCAATGAAACACCTGAACTCATGCCTTTGCCAATTTCTCTGTCGCACAAGCTGGTTCATAAATTGGCTGAGCTCCGCAAGTCAGACGCCATCAGCTATTTGCGACCTGATGCTAAATCTCAGGTGACGGTTGAGTACGATGAAAATGACAAGCCCGTCCGGGTGGATACGGTGGTCATTTCAACCCAACACGACCCTGATGTTTCGCAAGAACAAATCCGCAAGGATGTCATTGAACAAGTCATCAAGGCTGTTATTCCAGCCCAATACTTGGATGACAAGACCAAGTTCTATATCAATCCTACTGGTCGCTTCGTTATTGGGGGCCCTCAAGGGGACTCTGGTCTGACCGGTCGCAAGATTATCGTGGATACCTACGGTGGTTATGCCCGTCACGGTGGTGGTGCCTTCTCTGGTAAGGACGCGACTAAGGTTGACCGCTCGGCTTCATACGCCGCTCGCTATATTGCCAAAAATATTGTCGCTGCTGGCTTGGCCGACAAGGCAGAAGTTCAGCTGGCCTATGCTATCGGGGTGGCCCATCCGGTTTCTGTTCGGGTGGATACCTTTGGAACCAGCAAGGTTTCTGAAAGTAAGCTAGAAGCAGCTGTTCGGGACAACTTTGACTTGCGACCAGCGGGCATTATCAAGATGTTGGACCTCAAACGGCCAATCTATCGGCAAACCGCTGCCTATGGCCACATGGGCCGGACCGACATCAATCTGCCATGGGAAAAATTAGATAAGGTGGATGCCCTCAAAGCAGCTGTCAAATAAACAAGCAACTACATTCCTACTGGGGTGTAGTTTTTTTGATGAGTTTCGAATAGAAAACGGAACATCTTAAGATTCATCTGAAAATTTTTACTTGATGTCAATCGAAAATGACTTTGTCCCGTCAAAATCAAGTTGATAGGAGAAAAAATC
>ERZ772940.19-NODE-19-length-121369-cov-11.463_pt1 | contig 121369 bp, 114 predicted proteins | sample MGYA00511682_ERZ772940 | MGnify/ENA primary metagenome ERZ772940 (study PRJEB29015, sample SAMEA2737922) | human oral metagenome | biome: human oral; feature: human-associated habitat; material: dental | place: China | collected 2031 ... | reverse complement strand
TCGCCTTATACAGGTAATCAAGGCCGTGTTTCTCATACAGATAATTGTGGAACTTGATACCGTGGTTTGACGGTCGTCCAGATAGGGAAATGCAAAGGGTCGTATCGCGGTTCAGCGGTGGACGCGGCATAGGGGAATCCTTCGGTGGTTTAGGAAAGAGTATTGCGAATGAGAGTTGCGGCTTTTTCGCGGGTTTGGCGGTCAGCCACCACGAAATGCATATCGCCGGTATCGAGCGTGGGAACAACCGCGTTGCCCTCGTTGAGGCTCTTCACATGAGCCTCCGCCTGAGGATCCTCCCAAATATTGACCCAGGTTGCATGATTGCCCAGATCGCCTAACGACGAATCGAGGCGCTCGCAGAAGGGGCATCCGGGGCGCCAATAGATGACGACTCCGCCGTTTTCCTGAACTTTGCGTGCGTCTTCTTGGGTTGCTTGTTGACGTTCGAGCATTTTGATCTCCAAAGGTATAACACAATAGGGAGCCCGCCGCGGCTACTGTGACCCATCGGGGTAAAAGCAACAGGCTGCATGCGGGCTGTCTAACACTACAAAAACAGAGCGTTTGAGACAATAATTCCAGCATAGGCGAAAGAATCATGAATCTGCTGGTAAAGGCCTTCGAATACAGAAAAATTCCCCGCATTCATTTTCATGGTGCGGGGAATTCTTGAAGACTAGAGTCTTATTTACCGAACTTATCGGTAATCTTCTGGACGTTCTCATTGACGACCTCTTCAGCCTTCGAGGTGTGCTCGTCGTTGACGACTTCCTTACCTGCCTTGTCGTTAACGAGGTTCTTAGCCTTGTCGATGCCCTGCTCGACGATGTTCTTCGGATCGAAACCCATAAGACTCTCCTTTATTTTGGGTGACTGGTTGAAACACAGTGTAGAGGTTGTACAGAGTATAAACAACCCTCGAAATATCATGACATGAGTTAGGGTGAAATTTATCTAAAGTTCTCCGAGAGCCAATCACAATCCGCAGGAAAACCGGCAACCATCGGCAGAAAACGAGGCTCGGCGTACCCATGTTCGGCGTATGCTTGGGCGATCGCCTGAGCTGTTTCCTCAAGTCGGGATGTTTTAACAAGAGCCATCACGGCGCCGCCGAAACCGCCTCCAACGATGCGCGCCCCTAAGGCTCCATGCATCAGACAGGCTTCAACCGCAGCGTCGATCTCCGGGCGGGAGACGCGAAGCTCGTCGCGCATCGAAATAAAGGACTCGGTAAAGATGCGCCCGGCCTCTTCAAAAGCCCGATACCCCAGCTCATCCGCATGTTTGAGCAGGTAGCTGGCGCGCCCCACCAGCGTCATATCGTGAAACGCATGGCGGACCCAACCGCGCGGGAAAGTTGCCGGGCCCTCACGTTCCTCTAACGCTGTCAGAGAACGATTAACCGAAGAATCTACCAGTTCCAAACGCCATTCTTTAGCCTCGCGTTCATCGTGGTGTGCACACGTAAGATCTTCGGGAAGAGCATCACGTAGAAAGGTGAGACCAAGCGCTTTCGCACACGATTCAGAGGCGGCACGCCGGGCGGCAAAACCATTATGCGCCAGCGCGTGCGGGGTATTCGTATCAACAACAAGAAAACTTAGCCCGTGCTTCTGCAGGTTCAGATGAATAGGGTCTATCGAAAAATCACGGAAATCGACGACCAAGGCCTGGCCTGGCTTTGACCGCAGCGACGCCGTCTGATCGAGTCCGCCGGTATGGGCGCCCGCAACTTTATTCTCTGCGGTGATGCATACCTGCGCTAAGCGAGCCCGGAGTGCATCATTATCGGGGGAGCGGTCGGAAGGAACCGCATCGGTATCCGGGCAACCGGGGCGCAGCGGGCAAGAAAGGTCAAGAAGCGCCAGTGCTGTGGAGCATTCTAAAGCGGCGGACGAAGAAAGCCCCCCTCCCACGGGAACCCGCGAGTTAATGAGCAAATCAGCCCCGAACTGGCCGGGAAGCATAATATCGCGGCCACCCTCATGATTCATCGCCCACGCAACACCGGCAACATAGGTGAACCAGCCCTTAATATGCCCGGGTTGAATATCCCGAATCACAATTGTGCGTTCGTCTCCGGGCATCTGCAGAGAGGATGCGCGCAGCACCCCGTCCCGGCGCAGCGACCCCGCAATGTAGGTACGGTAGGGTAGCGGCATGGGCATGCACGAACCCCCCAGAAAGTCGATGTATTCACCCAAGAGATTCAAACGACCGGGGGCGGACCATACCCCATCGGGCTCTTTACCGTAGGTTTGTCGAAACGCGTGGCGTACCCGTTGAATTTCATCCTGATGTTCGGGCAGAGAAGCCCACTGCGGGATTGCGGTGGTCGTCATAGAACTCCATTCAGGCAATGCGATAAAACGGTACTCTTCAACATACCATCTGCACGCCTGCGTACCGGGGCACGACTGCACAACGGCAGCAGCCCCGGCTGATGCATATGCATCTGTATGCGGGAATTATTTGGAGAGCATGAGCCCATCGATAGCAGTGGAAATATCAGCCGTATATGCTTCACACACCGGCTTAGGAATTTCCTGCAGGGGATTCTCTTCGGCTTCCGCAGTCAGCGAAGTCAATACAGGAATAGCCTGTGCCTCTTCCACCAGGCTCAAGGCAAGGTGAATGAGCATGCGGGCGCGGCGCAGCGCCTCCCCAGGCTCAAACCCCATATTTTGTGCGTCATAGGCAATGGCCGCCACGGGCTTGAGCCGCTCAGGATTAGTTGCCAATGCTAGGCGAATAACTTCAGGAAATTCTGGAATGGAATAAATAGTCTCGAAAAGAACCTGTCCGCGCACGATCAAGGACTCTTTCACTGCCTCTGGATCCTTAGAATCCGCGGGCATAAGAAGCTCCTTTGGAGCTTTCTTATCCAAGATATAGTTCGCAAGAAGCACCAAAAGGTGCTGTTTATTCTTGACATGGTAATAGAGGGCACCGGGAGCAACTTGAAGTTCAGCTGCCAAACGGCGCATCGACAAATCCGCTAAACCATTGGTTACCAGAAGATCAAATGCTGTGTCTAAAATTTTTGCTTGAGAAAGTACCACACGTCTATTTTACGGGTGAAATCTCTCTGCTGTCATGAAAAACACCTATAAATTCTCGTAAAGAGTATGAAGAAGTAATTGTATTTATGTAGAAAACTATAGAAATTGCTAGTGGCATAACTGTAAAAATTGAGGCTTACGTAGGTGTTTAATAAATGGTATGAGTAACGCATATTCCGAACTTGTGGCACGCATTAGCGGGGGAGAGGGATTGACCCGCGATGAAGCGCAGTCGCTTCTGAGCACTGAAGACGGTCAAGATTTTGCGCTTATTGAAGCAGCATCTGCACTTCGCCGCCAAGAATTTCGCAATGTAATAGCAATTCATACTGAAGATGAGGAATTAGCTGAAGCATTAGGTACACGTTCAATTTCTATTGATTCTTATGAAATTTTAGATATAAGCCAAGATATTGATTCTCATGAACTCGCTGACCGGATGGTGGCTTTAGGAGCCGGGAAATCTACCGGCATTACCGTGAAACTACCTCAGCAGGCGATTCCGATGACTTTGATGCGCATCCTCTCCGTCTTGCGACTTGCTGCCCCCGATAAGGTTATTCATCTTCCCGAAGGCTACGAAGAGTCGCTGCGTTCGCTGGCATCTCTGGCCATGCATATTGTGAGTGCTATTACCATTACCGATGATATTGAGCGCTGGCCGCTCGTGAATGAAACCCTCAAAGCACTCCGCCACGGCGGGATTGTGATCGCCGGTTCGGGCAGTCGCGATGCGCTCGCCGGGTACCTAGCGTATCTTTCGGAGCTCGGCGTTGATTTGATGGGTCACCGTGAGGCACGCGGCTCAGCCTGCGGTTCCGTTGATGGCGGCGGATGCTGCGGCGGGCACGAAAGCGAGCCTGCCGCATCCTCGGGTGGCTGCGGCTGTGGCTCGGGCGGCTGCGGTTCCGATTCCGTCTCGACAGAACAGCATGCGCATTCCGAAGGTGGATGCTGCGGTGGGCATGATTCCGTTCAGTCGGTTGAGACTCCGAAACCCGCCGCTTCTGGTGGGTGCGGATGCGGTTCCGGCGGCTGTGGGTCGGCATAGCATCTAGATTCTCACGGAACATAATTGCCCCTTCACCAATATCGCAGAGGTTGATTTTGGTGAAGGGGTTCCCTGTCTTTGCGGGGTAAAAGCGATATATTCCAAAATTGGAATAGTATTACCTTACGGTTATTCGTCTTGTAGGTGAACATTACCCGAACTCTCCTGCGAGAAGGGCTGTTACCTGTGACTCTCCGGTAAAGTTGAGTATGAGTGTATCTAAAAATACAAGGGGTTGATACGAGAGACAATGCTCTACTTATCCGTTATAGTTCTGATTCTACTTGCAACAGTCATTATGGTGAGCGTTGGCGATCGCCTTAATCTTCCCTGGCCCGTGATGATGACCATCCTGGGTGTTGGAGCGCTGCTGCTACCTCCCGATCGACCCCATATTGAAATCGACAGCGATATTATTCTGCCGATCTTCCTGCCGCCGCTGCTGTGGGCTATCGGCGTAAAGTTCTCCTGGGGTACACTCCGGCGCCGCTGGAAATCCGTTCTCCTCTATTCGGTGCTGCTCACCACGGCATCTGCGCTTGCCGTTGCCGGTGTTGCCCTGTGGTGGGTTCCCGGAATGACGGTCGCTGTCGCTCTGGCGCTCGGTGCCGCAGTTTCGCCCCCTGACCCCGTTGCTGTCGAGGCCGTTGCCGAGCCTGTCGGTATTCCACGACGTTTGATTGGCACGCTTCAGACTGAGGGTAGTTTCAACGATGCTATATCGATTGTGCTCTTTCATGCTGCTATTCATTCGATGGAGGAACACCACGCCATTGAACCACTCGAAGTTATGAGGGACTTCGCTTTAGGATCGGTTCTAGCGGTTATTATCGGTTTTGCGTTTGGCTGGATCGGTGGTTATGTGCGTCTGCGCGCCCACGATGTGGTGACGAGAAATGCCGTAACTCTTGTAATTCCCTTCGCTGCCTACCTGGTGGCAGAAAATATTCACGCATCCGGCGTTATTGCCGTGGTGATCGCCGCAATTCAATTCACTAGCACTAAGTATTTGGTGGCCTTAGAAGCTGAGGATCGTCTAACGACCTCATCTTTCTGGCAGATTATTGAATTGCTCATGACCGGTATTGCTTTCGGGTTGATCGGTCTGCAGGCGAGTGAAATTATCTATAAAGCCAACTCAGAGCGTATTGCCGGTCTCTTTGTCGATGGCGCCGTTATTGCTGTGGTCGCGATGATAATTCGTCTTGTGTGGTTCACAATCGTCTGGCTGATTGGTAAGGCTGCCCGCCCGGTGCATGAAGGTGCTCCCGAATCCTTCGCCGAGGTTATCGTGATGACCTGGTCGGGGATGCGCGGTCTAGTGACCCTGATTCTTGCGCTCTCTATTCCCATGATCGACGGTATGGAACAGGTGCGCGAAGACGCTATCGTGATCATGATTTCGGTTCTGTTCTTTACCCTCGTGGTGCCCGGACTGACCCTGCCGTTTGTGGTGAGGATCCTGAAGGTTCAGGTGAACCATGAGGAAGATACCGCCGTTCCCGAACTGCTCAAACTGGCTCAGAATGCGGCTTTGGAAGCCCTGCAGGAAGAAGCAAAGGCAACGGTTGATCCAGAGACCTACGCCCGTGTGAAGGATATGTACACCGCTATTACTCGCCGCGATGAGATTATCGAGAGCCTGCCTGAGGAATATAAACCCCATATCGAAAAGCTCAAGGATAAGCGAAGCGACTATATTCGTCTGCGTGATGCGGCGCTGATGGCGGCACAGCGTGCGGTGATTTCAGCTCAGGATCGTTACGATTCCCACGATGTTTCCCGAGTAATTCGTAAGTTGGATATTCTGGTTCAGGCTGAGAATGTGCGCACAAATAATAACTTTATTCTGCCTTCGTTGCCTGCCGGAAGCGTAGCTCTTGAAAGGTATAACATGCTCCGCAGTCATCTGGGAACTTCGACTATTCCCATCGTGAAGGATGCCCCTTCTTCGCCATATGTTTCTAATGCCATATTTGATGAACAACGTTAAGCTATGATTTTCACACCGTGAACCTGGGAAAATTAAGGAAATTCACGGTATGAAATGCTTTGAGACCTCATATCATCTAAAATTGGATTAAGAGGAATTTTACGCCGTTCAAACGCATAATGTATACGAATATTTTATGCGTTTCTTCATAATTGAAAAGCTGTGAAAACCCATGAATTCTAAAAAACTTTCGCCCGCCTATCTCACCTCCCTACTTCTTATCGTGGTCGGTGCCTTGCTGATTAGCCTCTCACAGACATGGCTGCTGTGGCTCGGATGGATTCTAGTTCTTGCCGCCCTGGGATTGAATGTTCTTGCACACATGGTCACTATTTCCAAGGCTCAAGGAGAGCCTACGCCCGCTTTAGTGACAAGCTTAAGTGAGATGGAAAATAACCTTGTGGGCGCTATGCGCGATAAAAATGCGGAGCGTCATGACAGTCCTGAGGGTGATGACGGGGCTTATGATGGTGAAGAAGAAAACTCCGCATCGGATGAAGCCGCACAGTCTTCGACCCGCGAGTCTGACGCCGGCAAACTTGGAGTTCTTCCCTCAAAACCCAACGGTCCACGAGGCTCTCACCCACGCTCAAACGTTCGCTAAAGGTCTGCTATGAACACAAAATTCCTTCTCTCACCCGCATATCTATGCTCGGCGGCACTGCTGATAATAGGTGCTGTGCTCAGTGGAGGAAGGTTTATGCTGATCGGCTGGATTTTCTTTATTGTCGGTCTTTTCCTGAACGCTTTGGTATTAGTTGTCTTGGTTAACCGCGATCAACTGACGCATCTTGGCGCTCAGCTCAAACGTCCCGATGAATCAGAACTAGAGATCGGCGAACCGGTGGTGCAGCGTCTTGATGAAGAAATTGCCGAGCCGGCTGTGGATATGGATGCAGAACCTCTGCCGGAGGATCTTCCTGATGCTCCAGAGGTTGCTCAGAACATAGTAAAAGATGCTGCTTCTGTGAAAAGAACATAAGACCCTCAGAAAATAAGCGTGGCGTACATTCGCCCTCACGAAATGGATCGCGACGCACAATCTTCCCGCCTACAAGGTCGGTAGGGTGTGGAAGTTCAAGCTCTCAGAAATCGACGAGTGGGTTCGCACCGGTCAAGCCGCAGAAGAACCACATCCCAACAACACTCACGAGCCTAAGGAGGAACGCTAATGCCAGAACTGAACTGGGTCGGCAAAGACAAGGTGATCACCCACCATCTCGACGTTCCCTACCGCGTCCTTGACCGCCAATACTCATATGACGAGCACGGCCAACACGATGCGGACAACGGCTCCCAGAACATGATCATTCATGGTGACAATCTCGAAGCTCTTAAAGCGCTCCTGCCGCGCTATGAAGGAAGAGTCGACTGTATTTACATTGATCCTCCCTATAACACGGGTAACGAAGGTTGGGTGTACAACGACGCTGTCAACGACCCGCGAATTAAGAAATGGCTTGGTGAAGTCGTCGGCAAAGAAGGCGAAGACCTCTCCCGCCATGACAAGTGGTTGTGCATGATGTATCCGCGCCTGCGGCTATTGCAGCGTTTGCTTGCACCGACTGGTGCTATTTTCGTTTCGATTGATGACAATGAGGCTGCCCACCTGAAGACTATGTGTGACGAGATCTTTGGGGCTCGTTGTTTCGTGGCTGACATCTCGTGGCAGCGAAATTATTCGACCCGTAATGATTCCAAAGGAATCCCTGCCGAGGTTGAACACTTGCTCGTGTTCTCCAAACAGCCAGGATGGAACCCCAACAAGCTCGAACGCACAGCCGACATGGATTCGATTTATAAGAATCCCGATAATGATTCAGGAGCCTGGACTTCGGATAATCCATTTGCTCCAGGGGCGGCTACCCACCAGGGCATGGTTTACGCGATTCAACACCCATTTACGGGAGCAATGATCTATCCGGGCACTGGGAATTGTTGGCGTTATGAGCAACCGGAGATGTTCCGCATATTTTCTGGTTGGACTGCCTATGAGTTGAAGGATCTCGATGACGCTGCAGAACGCGCACGCGTGTGCGGCGTGCCTGCTGATGAAGTGAAGCCCGGCGTTTTGGGTCTCGTGTTAGCGAAACCGTTGGAGGAAGCTCAAGCCGATGCGCGCGCAGTGTATGAACGCGGGCAGTGGCCTCGCTTCTACTTCACCAAAGGAGGCGAAGGCGGCGTCCGTCGTAAGACATACCTCGATAGTGTGGGTGGGCTGCTACCGACGAACTTTTGGTCGTATGAGGTTGCAGGTCATACCGATGAGGCAAAGAAGGAGATCCGTGCGATCTTTGACGGCCGTGTAGCATTCGACACTCCAAAGCCAACCCGGCTTATCGAACGGATCTTGAAGATCGCGACTAAACCTGGGGATGTCGTCCTCGACTCGTTTGCAGGATCGGGTACGACGGGCCATGCAGTGCTCAACGTCAACAAGTCCGATAAAGGCGAGCGTTCGTTTATCCTTGTCGAGCTAGGTGATTATGCCGACTCAGTGACCGTTGAGCGTGTCCGTCGCGCGATCACTGGATACAAGGGCGAGTCTGAAGAATCGATCACGTTGTACGAGCACAAGCTCACGTTGGCTGCGATGAAGAAAGCCGACGGCCTGCTCGACGAGGCAAACAAAATCTACCAGGAAGCTCAGGGCAAGTACACCAAGGTCTCCCGCCCGAAGATCGCCACGAAGGTGACAGGTAAATCTGGTAGCTCCTACCTGCAGGTTGTCGCCACACAGTCTCACGACCATGACGTTTCGGGCACGGGAGGTGACTTCTCCTTCTATGAGCTTGGCGCGCCGCTTCTTGTGGAGGGCGATTTGAATCCCGACGTTCCTATTGAGCGGGTCCGTGAGTATGTGTGGTTCACCGAAACTGGGCAGCCATTCTCGAATCCGCCCAGTGCTCATCCGTATTTCCTGGGTCGGTATGATGACGCGTCGTTCTTTTTCGTGTTCGAGCCGGATCGTGTGACGAGTTTGGATCGTGACTATCTGGCTTCGATCCCGCCTGAGTGCGCGGCTAGTTCGTATGTCATTTATGCCGACACGTGTTTGTTGTCGGATGAGGAGCTGCGCTCCCTGAATATCACGTTTAAGAAGATCCCTCGGGATATCACCCGTCTCTAAGGAGTGTTGGTCATGGAGTTGAAGAAGTATCAAAACCGGGTGGTTGCCGATCTGGAGGATTTCCTGACGCAGGTCAACGAGCAACCCACGCTGAGCGATGCGTTCAAAGTGTTTTGGGAGTCCCGTCAGATCGAGGTTGGCACCCCGCAGATGCCGGGCTACCAGAACGTGATCGACGGCGTCCCGCACGTGTGTTACAAGGTCCCGACCGGTGGTGGGAAGACGTTTTTGGCGTGTGCATCAGTGAAGCCGATTTTCGAGGCTCTGCCACCGACACGGAAGAAGGTCGTAGTGTGGCTGGTGCCCTCAGATTCGATTTTGACGCAAACCTTGGCGGCATTGAAGAATCCGGCCCATCCGTATCGGCAGAAGCTGAACGCTGATTTTGGTGGCCGTGTTGAGGTGTATTCGAAAGAAGAGTTGCTGGCAGGGCAGAATTTCAGCCCGTCGACGGTGGCTGAGCAGCTGTCAGTGATGGTGCTCTCCTACGACTCGTTCCGCTCACGAACGAAGGACGGGCGCAAGGCATACCAAGCTAATGGGAATCTCGCCTCGTTCGCGACCGCGTTTGGTGCCCCGGAGCAGCCGATCGAGAACGCGGATGAGACTGCACTGTTCCAGGTGATTAACCAGTTGAATCCCGTCGTGATCGTGGATGAGTCGCACCATGCGACGAGCACGTTGAGCCAGGAGATGCTCACGAATTTCAACCCTGCATTCATTCTTGATCTGACCGCAACCCCGAAGCGGCAAGCGAACGTGATCTCGTATGTGGATGCGCTCTCACTCAAGAACGAGAGCATGGTCAAACTTCCGGTCATTGCATACAACCGAGCGTCGCAAAAGGATGTTGTCACAGACGCGATCGACCTGCGCCGTTCACTAGAAGTCGCTGCTACACAGCAGTATGAAAGTGGTGGCGCTTATATTCGCCCAATCGTGTTGTTTCAGGCTCAGCCGAAGACGAGCGAGGACGCTACATCGTTTGAGCGGCTGCGTGACAAGCTCGTCAAGGCGGGTATTCCTGCCGAGCAGATCGCGATCAAGACCGCCGACGTAAACGAGCTCAAGGGCGTGGATCTGCTCAGCGAAGAGTGCCCGATCAGGTTCATCATCACGGTGAACGCGTTGAAAGAAGGTTGGGACTGCCCCTTCGCCTACATTCTGGCGTCCTTGGCGAACAAGACCAGCCAGGTCGATGTTGAACAGATCCTTGGCCGTGTTCTGCGCCAACCCCACACTAAGCAGCAGCCGAACACGCTGTTGAACATGAGTTACGTGTTGACCTCCTCGAACGATTTCGGGGCCACGCTCAATCAGATCGTTGCGGGTCTCAACAGTGCAGGATTCTCCAAGCGCGACTTCCGCGCAGCCGACCAAGTAGCTTTCGACTTCACCAACACGAGCCAGTCAACCCAACCTGCCCCGACGCCTGCAGACCCGGAGCAGAGTGTGGATGTAGAAGAGTTTTTGGAGTTTGACGAAGAAGCGGTTGCAGCTGATCTGGATGCGCGAGACGAGTCCATTAGTTCACAGGAGCCTTCGCCGGATCCGACGGTTGCTTCGATGATCGAGCAGGCGGCTCAGCAGGGTGCGGACTATGAGCAGGAGGCCGAAGAAGCCGCACAGATGGGTGAGGGTTACGTTCCCTCGGATTTGGAGGATGCTGTGGACACGAGCTTCGTGAACTCCGAATTTGCTGACGAGATCGAGACCACTCGGTTACCACAGTTTGTGATCAGGACTCCCGAATCAGCTCTGTTTTCCACCGGCGGCGGCGAATTCGATGTTCTGCGTCATGAGGCTTTGGCGGCGGGATTCGTACTCCTCAACAAGGACATTGAGATTGATCTGTCAGCAGCCGATGAGCAGATGTATCGCATCGACGTGCAAAAGGGGGTGGATGTGCCCAAAGCCTTCCGCATGTCGAGCACAGATCAGCGTTTCATGCGCGAGCATTTCTCGAAGCTCAGTGTTGAGAGCCAGAAACGCAATGCCGCCGAAGCTGTCTACATGCGTCTAAAACCGATCAACTCGATCAACGATTCAGACCTCCGGTCCTATATCGGTCGAGTTGTAGATGCTTTCGGTAGTGAACAACTTCTGACCTACCAAGAGCATCCCCAAGCAGTTGCGGAGAAAATCAAACAGAAGATTCTTGGTCTGCTAGAGGAACATAAATTCAAGAAGTTCTACGAGGACATCGAGACACGGCGCGTTGATATCCAAGAGCTGTATGCGTTCCCTAAAGCTATCCAGCCCATTCATGCCAGCTCCCTGATTGGCGGGTCGCTGTATGAGGCCGAAGACAAGATGAACGGCTTTGAGCTCAAACTCGCTGGCCGTTTCTCCGGAATGGACAACGTTCGCTGGTGGCACCGCGTCATTGAACGCAAGGGCTTTTGCCTCAACGGGCCGTTCAACCACTACCCAGATTTCGTCGTAATGACCACCAACGGCACCATCGTGGTCGTCGAGACCAAGGGCGAACATTTGAAGAACGACGATTCCAACCGCAAGATCAAACTCGGCCGGGAGTGGGCAAACAAGTCTGGCAATGGCTACCGCTACTACATGGTCTTCGAAGATGGCGTCACTCCACCGGACGAGGCGGTCACTTTGTCAAAGCTCGTGCGTATCCTCGAAAAGCTGTAGGCGGGAAGGACACCTTTTGGGAGAAGACGAGATGGCGCAGGCGACAATCACGCCAACGCTGCGCGGTGTAACGCACCCACAGGAGCACCAGCACCACTCCCAGCGGGATCAGGCACAACCAACTATTCCACAGGGCATAAATACCTATCGCCAACGCGGCGAGCGCCAGTTGAATCGGGGCAATAGAAACAATATCGCTGGAACGCTCCCGCTGATTTTTCACCAAAGACTCACGGGCGGTCTGCCGAAAAGCATCGCCAAAGCTCTCGGGATTGTGCCCTTTATTCGTTGAAGACATTCGCCATCTACCCCGTTTTAACAATCTATAGACGTTGTTTTCGCAAAAAGTTTCACGTGAAACGTAGAATCTATGCACCCAATGAAGAGTCAATAAACTCCCACGCATGATCCACCGAAACCTCGGTGCGCGCCTTCACATCATCCGGGGAATAGCTGAACGACGCCGCATGATCCGCCCACTCATGCATGGGTACATCGTTCCAGGAATCCCCAATCGTGTAGGTCTCATACTCGACCGGATTCAGATACTCCACAAGCCACGCCAGCCCGGTCGCCTTCGTGCACCGCGGGGGCACAATATCCAGAAAATCCTGATTCTTGTGGCAGTCCACCGTATCGCCGAATTCCTCAAGAATCCAGCGGTAGGCGCGCTCGCGAGCATCGTCTTCAGGAATCCATAGGGGCACACCCACATAGTCTTGGGTATCAATCTCGGACTCTGCCAGCGGCAGGAATTCGGGCAGAATATTAGTCGAAGACCCCACATTATCCGCCAGACGATAGTCATGGGTTAAAGTCGTTGCAAAAAGCGCGACTCCAGGTTCTTCTTTGAACCGTTCATAGCAGGCGCGCACCACCGACACCGGTAGAGTTTGCGCGTGCAGGATATTGTACTCGGCATCGGTCACAACCGCACCGGTGTATAGCACGTTGTAATCGAAGGTTACGCCGGTTTTATCGAGGGCAAGTTTCGTGGCGAAAATACTTTTCCCCGTCGCACATACCGCAAGATTCCCGGCCTGCTGCCAGCGGTGAATAGCCTGTACATTCGCGGGATCGATGGTCCGGTCAAAAAGCAGAGTTCCATCCAAATCGAATGCCATCAGTTTTTTCATGGGATTCCTCAGGTCTGTGCGGTGGCTAAAAATCACGGGATGCGCACCCGGTACCAGTCTACCGGAGCGCGCATCCCGCGAGGTTATCAAACGGTCGCTCAGATGTTTTACTCTGGTGCCCTCTGAAAGTGGAAATTTCAAGTTTATCAATCAGAAGATATAAGTCGGTCTTGCCACACCATATAAATACCAGAGAGTAGTTGATAGTGAAGGAAGTACTGCGATTTCAGGGGTATTGGTTGAGGTACTATGGAGGCAAGTATTAAAGTGAGGAATCGGATGTAGCTCGGGTTGGTTCTACTTATGAGCATACGCTTCTGTTACTAAGCCGGAATAGTGTGTATTGAGAGGATTTTTTCCTGATCTCATCACAGAGAAGTTCGATATATACAACCCGTCCAAATTCACTATGTTACATATCGACATCGGTGAGTTAGAGCATGGCTAGGACTCCCACTTGATCTGGGAAATTGCAGACCAGGGGACGACTCTTTACTCCACGCGTTATGGCAGCCGATTGCAGCTCTGATATTGTCTGAACGTTATGGAACGGCTGATAAATAAAGGAATATATACCAGTGAACACTGACAGACTAACTAACCATGTTTCCCTCATCTGGAATATCGCAGAGATTTTGCGTGGCGACTACAAAGAGCATGAATATGGCGATGTCATTTTGCCCTTCACCGTGCTCACCCGCCTCGACTCGGTTCTCGTCGACACTAAGCAGACAGTTTTGGATATCAAGGTCACTTCGGTCCCCGAGCAAGTCAAGGAGCTACAGTACGCCAAGGTGACTGGTTACCCATTCTGGAACACCTCAAACTTCACACTCAAGACCCTTCTTAATGATGCGGACAACCTTGAGCAGAACCTGAGTTACTATGTTCAGGAGTTTGCCCCGGCTGCGCGTGAGGTGATGGAAGCCTATGATTTCTACAACGTTATTGAACGCCTCGATAAAGCTGACCTGCTCTATCACGTGCTGAGTGAATTTACTTCGCCCAAGGTCAATCTTCATCCTGATGTGGTCTCAAATACGCAGATGGGTTACATTTTCGAAGAGCTCATTCGTCGATTCTCTGAACTGTCAAACGAGACTGCTGGTGAACACTTCACCCCGCGTGAAGTCATCAGTTTAATGGTCAACATTTTGTTTAACCCAGAGGAAGATTTCAACCGACTCTGCGCTGGTGGAGCAATGGCATCGCTATACGATCCAGGAGCTGGTACAGGGGGTATGTTATCCATCGCTTCTCAGCACATTAAAGATCTTGACGACACGGCTCGTTTGGAGGTCTACGGTCAAGAACTTAACCCTCAGACTTATGCAGTTGCAAAGTCTGACATTATGATCAAAGGTGAGCGCCAAGAACGTATTTATTTTGGAAACTCTTTAACAAACGATCAGACAGCCGGTCGGCGGTTTGACTACATGTTGTGCAATCCACCGTTCGGCGTGAACTGGAAGAAATATGCGGACCCAATACTTGAGGAGGAAGAACGTCAGGGTTGGCAGGGACGTTTCGGGGCGGGTACGCCGCGAAAATCTGATGGTTCCTTCCTCTTTTTACAGCATATGATCTCGAAAATGAAGCCCTATGATCCGCAGGATCCGGTGAATGCACCTGGTACGCGTATCGCCATCGTGTTCAATGGTTCCCCCTTGTTCACCGGAGGTGCGGGGCAAGGAGAATCAGAAATCAGACGTTGGATCCTTGAAAATGATTGGCTCGAAGCAATCATTGCCCTGCCGGACCAAATGTTCTACAACACCGGCATCCTTACCTATATTTGGGTGCTCTCCAACAGGAAGGAACGCAAACGCAAGAATAAAGTGCAGCTCATCGATGCCACAGGCTACTTTCAACGGATGCGCAAACCTCTAGGTGAGAAGCGTAAAGAGCTTAGTGAGGATAACATTGCAGATATTACGCAGATTTACGGCGGGTTTATGGAAACCGAAGCGTCAAAGATCTTTGACACCAAAGATTTCGCCTATCACGAGGTTACCGTTGAACGGCCCCTGCGAATGAGCTTCCAAGTGACTTCGGAAACGATCGAGATACTCCAAAAGTCCAAGGCCTTCACGGATCTTGCAATATCTAAGAAGCGAACTGAACCAGCCCGCACAGAACAGATTGAGGCAGGAAAACGACTCCAAGACTCGATCGTTGCCACCCTAGCTGGATTCGACTCCGAACGGGTGTACCTCAACCGAGAAGAGTTCACCGACTTGATACGTGAAGGCATTAAGACACGGGGTGAGAGGATTAGTATAGCAGCATTGCGTAAGGTGGTTATAGAACTCGGCACTAGGAATCCTGACGCAGATATTTGCGTTGATGCGAAGGGTAGCCCCGAACCAGATCCAGACCTGCGCGACACGGAACAGATCTCCTTCCGCGAGGACATTGAAGCCTACTTTCAGCGGGAGGTCATTCCGTATGCGCCCGATGCATGGATCGACCATGACAAGACTAAAGTCGGCTACGAGATCCCCTTCACTCGCTACTTCTACAAGTACGAAGAACTCGGTGACCCCGTAGAAACCCTCGCAGAAATCCAGGCGCTCTCGGCAAAAGTTCAAGCCGATATTGCCAAACTTTTCAATGAGCAGGTGAGGTGACGTGACACGCTACTCTAATTACAATAATTCCGAGACGAAATGGATTGGGTCTATTCCGGACAATTGGGGAATTAGTAGGCTTGATCGCGAAGCCTATATCCGAGCTCGACTAGGGTGGCGCGGCTTGAAAGCGGATGAATATGTCTCATCGGGATATGGATTCCTCGCGACACCAAATATAAAAGGTAGAGATATTGATTTCACAAATATTAATTTCATCTCTGCAGAGAGGTATTTTGAATCACCAGAAATAATTCTAGATGTAGGTGACGTTCTCTTAACAAAAGATGGATCGACCATAGGTACGACCAACATAGTTAGACATTTACCTTTTCCGTGTACCGTGAATGGGTCTATTGCTGTGTTAACGCCTACGAATGGAATTTTACCTCTTTACCTTTACTACTATCTCACGTCACCAAAAGCGCAGGATAGATTCTGGTATCTCCAAGACGGACAGGGCGTGCCGCACCTCTTTCAACGCGATCTTCGAAAGATTGAGATAATCAAACCTCCGCTAGAAGAGCAATTGGCAATCGTTCGACATCTCGAAAATAAGACCGCTGAGATTGACGGGCTAGTTGAGAGGTTGTGGCGTGAGGTTGAATTACTGGAGCAGTATCGGCGTGAGCTTATTGCTCGTACGGTGACGCGTGGGCTGGATCCCGACGTACCTATGCGCGACAGTGGTATCGAATGGATTGGTGCGATTCCAGCGGCCTGGTCATTACAATCACTTAAGACCATGCTCTGGCGTACAAATATTAAGAATAAGCCTGAGCGTCGAGTTTTGTCTGTAGAACGCGCAAAAGGTGTTGTAGATCGTGAAACTGAAGGCTCCCCAGATAACCACAATCGCCTTCCTGAAGACCTTAGTGGATATCTCGCAGTTAATTCCGGTCAGTTCGTTATGAATAAAATGAAGGCTTGGAGAGGATCATATGGTGTCTCTACTCTAGATGGCATCGTGAGTCCGGCTTATTACGTATTCGATCTTGAATTCGTTGAACCGAAATTTTTCAACTGGGCAATTAGATCCGCGGCATATGTACCGTTTTTTGGTCGTGATTCCTATGGCATTAGAACGGATCAATGGGATTTTAAAGTATCCGCCCTTCGTTCCATTCCATTCTTTTCGCCGTCGAGAAAAGAGCAAAAAGCTATCGCTTCTTATCTTGAACGCGAAACCTCGGTCATAGATTCCACTGTTACAGGTATTTACCAGCAGATTGAGCTTCTGGCGCAGTACCGTAAGCAGGTTATCAATGATGCCGTAACGGGCAAGATTCGTGTGGGAAAGGTGGCGTAATGGATACGTCTGAGCGCAGGTTTGAAGACGAGATTGAGTATTCGCTGACACATTTTGGGGCTTCAGAGTTCGACCTTTATGAGTACCGTAGTCCGTCTGGTTACGACAGAGAGTTAGGTCTGTATCCGCAGGACTTGCTGGATTTTGTGCGTGAGACTCAGCCGCAGGAATGGGCGCGTTTGGAGCGTATTCACGGTTTGAAGGCTGGTGAGAAGTTCTGCAAGCGCGTGGCGCGTGAGCTTGAACAGCGTGGTGTGGTTGAGGTGCTGCGTCGTGGCGTTGAAGATCTTGGTAGGCGGTTCGAGCTGGTGTTTTTCGCCCCTGGCTCAGATCTGAACGAACAGTTGGCTGAGAAATACTGGGCGAACCGGATGACGGTGGTGCGGCAGCTGCGCTATTCCACGAGGAATGAGAACTCTGTGGACACTGTGTTGTTCGTGAATGGTATTCCGGTGGTGACATTGGAGTTGAAAAACCCACTCACCGGGCAGACTTACCGAGACGCAATAGATCAGTACAAGCGCTCTCGTTCTGCGTCTGAGGATCTGTTCAGGCTCAACCGCCGTGCCGTGGTTCATTTTGCGGTTGATACTGACGAGGCGTGGATGACGACCAAGCTTGCTGGTATGGACACTGTATTCTTGCCATTCAATCGTGGCTACAAGAATGGAGCGGGTAACCCGCCGGTGGCAGGCAAGTACAAGACCTCCTATCTATGGGAGGATGTACTGGCGAAGGATTCCCTACTCGACATTTTGCATCGCTTCGTCCAGTTCATTCCGCATAAGAATGACTCATGCAAGAATAAATTGATATTCCCGCGCTACCACCAGCTTGACACGGTTCGTGCACTGGTGAAGGATGCTAGGAATAACGGTGCTGGGAAAAACTATCTGGTGCAGCACTCGGCTGGCTCGGGTAAGTCAAACACAATCGCATGGCTTGCTCACCATTTATCAAATCTACATGATAACCAACAGCGTGCTGTCTTCGACTCAATCATCGTGATCACTGACCGTCGTGTGCTGGATAAGCAGCTCCAGGATACGATCTACTCGATGGACCACACCAGCGGTGTGGTGGTCAAGGTTGATAAGAACGCCCGCCAACTGACCGAGGCTCTTGCTAACGGGGTGAAAATCATTATCTCGACGCTGCAGAAGTTCCCGTTTGTTGATGTCGGTAAGGTCGCCACCACCGGAAAACGGTTCGCAGTGATTGTGGACGAGGCACATTCTTCGCAGACAGGTGAGGCATCGGAGAAACTCAAACAAGTTCTTGCCGATACTTCCACTGCGGGTAAGGATTCTGAGGAGGACTTGCTGGAACGCTATGCGGCTGCTGAAGCCCAGGTTGAGGCAGAACAGCTTGAGATTGATGAGCAGATCGCTGAAGAGCTGCGTACGCAAGGCTTCCAAGAAAACTTGTCGTTCTTCGCGTTCACCGCAACCCCGAAGCAAAAGACACTCGAAATCTTCGGTACCCCAGTACCTGATGCTACCCCGCGTCCGTTCCATGTCTATTCGATGCGCCAAGCGATCGAAGAGGGCTTTATTCTTGACGTGTTGAAGAACTACACTACATACCAGACGTATTACCGGGTAGGAAAAACCACATCCGACGATCCCGAGTACTCAACGAAGCAAGCCAACAAAGCACTAGGTAAGTACCTAAGCTTGCACCCGTACAACCTGCGGCAGAAGGCGGAGATCATCATTGAGCATTTCCGTGCCAACGTTGCCCATAAGATCGGTGGCAACGCCAAAGCTATGCTGGTGACAGGCTCACGTCTGCATGCAGTGCGCTACTACTTCGCATTCCGCGACTATATCAAAAATATGAATTACAAGGACCTGGGCGTCTTAGTGGCTTTTTCTGGCACCGTCGAGGATCAGGGCTTGGAATATACCGAAGAACAACTCAATGAGATTCCCGAGACAGAGCTGCCCGAGAAGTTTGCTACTGGTGAGTACCAGTTGTTATTGGTTGCCGAAAAGTATCAGACCGGTTTTGATCAACCGCTGCTGCACACGATGTATGTGGATAAAAAACTCCACGGCGTGAAAGCAGTACAGACACTGTCGCGGATCAATCGTATGCATCCGGGTAAGACCGACACGTTCGTGCTCGACTTCATCAATACCGCTGAAGACATCCAGAAGTCTTTCCAAGACTACTACATCTCCACGGGCATTACTGAAGATACTGACCCGAACATCGTCTACGATCTCTACCATTCCCTTGCCTCCTACCACCTATGGACGGACAAAGAGATCGAGGGCTTTGCTAAAGTGTTCTTTACCAAAGCAAAGAAGCAAACCAACCTCGACTTCAGTCGCCTTAACGCCTACCTTGACCCTGCTGTTGGTCGGTTTAACGAGCTAGACGATGAGGATAAGATCGAAGTTCGTGCACAGATAAACAAGTTCAATCGTAACTACGACTTTCTGACCCATATCATTCGCTACGACGACGCTCGTCTGCACCGCTTCGCAGCCTACACCAAGCTCCTGGTTCGTAAGCTTCACATTGATGGGGATCCCGCCCCGCACTTGGAAGACGACGTTGCGCTGCAATACTACCGCCTCCAGAAGGTCTACGAAGGCTCCATTGACCTTGATAACGAGGAAGGCCAGCTGTCGAACAACCCCGACGCGGGAAGAGTCAGCGAAGATGAGAAAGACAACCTGTCCAACATCATCTCCAAGCTCAACGACCGCTGGGGAACCGAGTTCACCCACATGGATAAAGTCATCGAGCAGCTCACTGAAGATATGATCGAAGACGCTGAGGTCAAGTCACGTGCCCATAACTCACTGGATATGTTCTCCATCGTCTACGACGAGCGGATCCAAGACATCGTCCTGGATCGTATGAATCAAAACCAGGACTTCGCCGTTAAATATCTGTCAGACCCACAATTCAAAGCGGATGTCGATCGACTTCTTTTGCCGTTGATTCACACAAGACTTAATAACCGCCAGGGCTGATATTCAGAAACACATATCAATAGCCCTTGAGTCTAAGTACATAAACAAAAGTTTTTATGTTCTAGGGTGTACTATCCAAATCGAATGCCATCAGTTTTTTCATGGGATTCCTCAGGTCTGTGCGGTGGCTAAAAATCACGGGATGCGCACCCGGTACCAGTCTACCGGAGCGCGCATCCCGCGAGGTTATCAAACGGTCACCCAGACCTAAGAGGGAAGTGACAGGAACCCGAGGTAGGAACCTGCAATACCCACGGCAAAGAGACCGAAAATAATCCAAATGGCGTTAACCCTCTTGCGCAGAAGCCACATGCACAGGAAGCACAGGGCCAGTGCGGCAAGCCCGGGCAGCAGCTGATCCATCATCGACTGCACGGTGACCTCAACGTTCTTACCGTTTTGTTCGTATTCCGTGAGCTTGAGCGGAATGTTGATGGTCGTCCACCGGTACACGAGCGACCCCATCACGAACAGACCCATCACCGAGGCGCCCTGCGTGATCTTCTGCAGAGTGTTGCCGCCCGCTTCGCCCACGATTTGGGTACCTTTTTCGTACCCATATTTGAAGCCGTACCAGCGGGTGGCCCACCGAATCGCGGTCATGCCGAAGAAGAAAATCAGCGGTCCCAGAATATTGCCCGCAATAGCGAAGGATGCACCTACCGCCGCCAGCACGATGCGCGCGGTACCCCAGTAAATCGGGTCGCCCACGCCTGCGAGCGGTCCCATCAGACCAACCTTCACGTTGGTAATGGCGGCATCGTCAATACCTTCTTTACCGGCTGCCTTTTCGCGCTCCATAGCGGCAGTCACACCCATAATGGAGGACGCGACCCAGGGTTGGGTGTTGAAGAACTCCAGGTGACGGGTGAGTGCTTCCGCCTGGTCTTCCTTCTTGGTGTAGAAACGTTTAATCGCGGGGATCATCGACACCGCAAAACCAATGGCTTGCATACGCTCGAAGTTGAAGGAGCCGAGCAGGAAGGTGGAGCGGATGTAGGTATCAATTTTGTCGCGCCTGGTGAGGTCGGGAACCTCGGCGGTTACTTTTTCTTGAGTGTTCTCAGTCATGATTCGCTCCTACTCAAGCTCGTTGTCGAGGTCGTCGGCTGGGCGTGCGGCTGCCGGTGCCGCCTCACTCTTATGGAAGATTGGATTCAGCTGGGTATACAGCAGTCCCAGGCACGCCCCGACAATACCGATCGCGACTAGGTTCAGCTGCGCGGGATCTGCCAGCGTTACGGCAAGGTTGCCGATAGCATCCTTGTTGCCGCCGCTGAGCGTGATTTCCTGGGACGCCGGAATAGCGGCTGCCGCGATGAATCCGAGGAAGAAGAACGGCATGAGGGCGCGGGACTTCATCATGTTAATGACCATAGCGAAACCGACCACCGTAATCATGCCGCCAGCGATACGCAGGCCGTTCGTCACCTCAGCAGGAATAGACTGCAGCCAGTTCTGCAGGGTTGCAGAGTTAATAAGGGCAACCACGGCGGTTGGGACAGCTACGCGCAAACCTTGCAAAACCATGCCGCTGATATGCATGAGCTCAATACCCCGGAAATTCGCCGTTTGGGCGAACCGGTCGGCTTGATGTTGGAAGAAGACGGTAATAGTTCGCACGAAAATGGTGAGTACCTGCCCGGCTGCGGCAATCGGAATAGCAACGGCGATGCCCTGCGCTTTATCAAGGTGACCGTGAATGACGACGACCGTTGCGATACATGATGCGAGTGCCGCATCGGGTGCCATCGCCGCGCCGACGTTCATCCACCCAAGGGCAATGAGTTCGAGCATACCGCCCAAAATAATGCCAGTGGTAGGGTCGCCGAGGGCGAAACCCATGAGGGTACATGCTACTAGGGGACGGTGGAACTGGCGTTCGTCCACCACGGATGCGACACCCGCAATGAACGCCACCACAATGACGAGAATAAATGCGAGGGGACTCATGAGGCGAGACCTTTCTCTTTCAAAATTTTTGCCAGATCGACGGGGTTGTGGTTGGGAAGCTGCTGTACGTACAGCTTGACGCCGCGTTTGAGAAGTTCACGGTATGCGTCGAGGTCTTCCTCGGATGCGTAAACTGCCTCAGAAAGCTGCGTCATACCGGTTTTGTAGGTTACGCCGCCGACATTGACCTCTGGAATTTCGACGCCTTCGTCTATTAGACGCACCACATCGACCGGGGATTCGAGTACAAACATGGTTTTCATGCCGGTGTACTTGGGATTGTTGTATACGCGCCCCGCTTTAGCAATATCGAGCACATTGGTTTTGACTCCGGCGGGCGCCACCTGCAGAAGCAGGGTTTTGCGGAGGTTGTCGTGGGCGGCTGCATCTGATGCGGCAATAAAGGTTTGCGGTGCCACATAAGGAACCCAGGTGCCCGCGACCTGCCCGTGAATAAGGCGGGAGTCGATGCGCGTAAAAATAGCATCCATATGCCCGCCTTCAACCTGCTGTTCTGCTGGTATTTCCGGTGCCGCCGGTGTTTCGGCGGGTTTTGCCTCTTGAGAAGGCTTTTCTTCCTGTACCGGTTGGTTGGCTTCTTGGAAGGAGCGAATACCCTTCACGCCCGCCTTATGGGCTTTGGCGACCAGGCCCTTGAGGGTTGCATTTTTGCGACCAGCGCCGCTGATCACTTCGATGAGCATCGGCACGTTGACGCCTGCGACAACATCAATATTTTCGTGTTCTGCCGCGAATCGAGCGCCCGCATTGTAAGGGCTGCCGCCGAAGAGGTCGACGAGAATAAGGGTTTCTTCGGATCCTGTTTCCGCAACGATGCGCGTGTACTCTTCGATCAAATCTTCCGGACCCTGCCCGGGAAGAAATGTCACCGGATACACGTTATCGAGGTTTCCGAGGATCATGCTGGCGGTCTTTAAGAGCGCGGGTGCTGACTCCCCGTGTGCCGCCACGATGATAGTGACCATGATGGTCCTCTCGTTACTACAGAATGTGTGTTGTTTCCGTATTTAAGGGTCTAAACCCTTTGAGAATATCACGGTCAATAACGGTTTTAAATATGGAGAAAAATATAGGAAAAAATACTTCTACATGAGAACCGCTCGGCACATAAATATAGTATATGTGACCTAAACTATGTCGTTCTTAAGGGCATGCTCTAGAGGGCGGCGAGCGTGAAAGGTTATCAGTCGAACAGGGGTAAAAATCTGTTATTTGCTGTACTTTGATGCATTAATAGCGTATATTCTTATATTCCAATATAGGAATATATTGAGTTTTGGAAGGGCTTGCCAGGGTGTAAAGTGCATTCTGACTAAAAATTCTTTTGATTGTGAATAAAACATTAAAATCATGCATTATTTACGATCAAGAGAATTTTTATTGCACGGAGGTGATGATTTTAAATTCTAAGAACCCCACATCTCTTGGGCGAGGCGGTCAATATGAATCGTCAAATATGTGAGCTCATCCTGGCGTAACGGCTGATTGAGCTGCATCTCTAATAGGAGAAGAACCTTTTGTGCGCATGCGAAGGCTTGGGGCGCATCCGCCCGAAGTGCCGCCAAAACACCGGGCTGAGTAATATGCCGTTGTTGTTTATTGTTCTCTCGATCGGCACGTACGAAGAGATAGCGCAGATGGGTGATAAACCGCGCCGCCGACATGGAATTTGTGTCTATCGGCTTACCATACGTTGCTCCGATAACATCAAAAACCTGCGCAAAAACCTCAGTCATGCGGAAAGCCCGCGACATATCGGCCGTCGCAAACTGGGCATTGACGAGGTGTAACGCCAAAGGAATGGCTTCCTGCGGATCTAGGGTGAGATGCAAACGCTCATGTACCAGATCAAGTGCCCGGCGCCCGAACTCAACTTCACGCGGATACAGCAGCGTTACCTCTGGTGCGAGAGGATAATCAACCTGCAGTCCTTCGCGAGCGCGCGCAACAGCATAGTGCAGGTGGTCCGCGAAAGGAATGATGAAGGAGTTCGCGATTTTAATATCGGGGGTATTGCGAACCTTCGTTTCAAGTTCGGAGGCAATAGCAAGAATCTCCGGGGGAATCTCGGAGAGTGACCAACTGAGCCGCTCGGCGGAAATATCGTGTTCGGGAATGAATGTCTGCTCGACCTTAGTTGGATCAACCAGATCGCCCTTGCGTTTACCAAAGGCAAGTCCGCGCCCGATAACTACCGCCTCTTGCCCGTAGGAATCACGGGTGAGGGCGACATTATTGTTATAGATGCGGCTGATGCGCATGCATCCCTCCTTCCGTGTGGGCGGTATCGAATGCTTTCTCAAGATTTTACAGCCCCCTCGTGCTATTTACCGTGAGAAAGCGAATCGATGCGCTCTAGACTTATCGCCTTTTACCTCGATAAACATAAAATACGATGCAGTCCTTCTAAAATATGAAGGGTATATTCTGCATTTTATGGAGAGATGCCGATAGAATGAATAAGTCGGTGCTATAAACACCGTGCAATAATCACTGTTGAAAGAGACTTCTATGTATAACCCTCGTCGTCTAGCGATGCCGCTTTCCGCCGCTCTTGTTGCGGTGCTCGCACTGAGCGCCTGCTCCTCCTCGGTGAACAGTGTGGCACCTTCGTCTTCCGCCGCCAGCTCGTCGAGCGGCAGCGCGTCTGCTTCGGAAACCGCATCGCCCAGCACCTCAGCTTCCAGCAGCACCAGCGCCTCGGCTTCGGCAAGTTCGAGCGCTACCTCAAAAGCCCTGACCGATGATAATAAGGCCGGTAAGCCGCGGCCAACCTCGACATACGGAGACCCCTACCCTGGAGCGACAGTGCATGAGGATGGTTCATGGGAGTATAAGAGCGAGAGCCATACCATGACCACCAAAGCCGACGGCACCTGGGAGTGGACTAATAGTAAAGGCGATAAAGCTAATCTGAATGCCGACGGCACCTGGGAAAGTTTTGACGCACAACGGAACGAGCGGGTTCATGTAAACCCGGATGGCAGCTGGATTCGAGTACGCGAGAGCGGCGATACGGATCTGACTAAAGGTGCTAAGGGCATGGAGGTTAAGGCCGATGGAACGTGGCGCAGTGTAGATTCGTACTCTACCCTCTACGGAACTGCCGACGGCAAGGTCTACCAAGAGAAACCAGGCCAAGAGAAACGCGAAGTTGGGAAAGAGCTTACCCCTACGACGGTTCCTGTAAACCCGATTGCATACGCTGAAGGCGGCGTAGGCGGCAACAGCGTTGTTCCTCTCAAACCGCGTACCCCGCTTAAACCAGGGGAGAAGGCTCAGTAACCTCGAACCTCTCTCGGTAGTACGGTGGCGCATCCAGATTTTACGGCTGGATGCGCCACCCTTTTTGTGTCTAAAATGCCCTTCTACCTGGAGCTTTGCTGGAAGAAATATGGGAACGTACTCTATATTCGCTGAGTGTTGGAAGAAAACGTGGGGTGTTAGCGGCATCGGGTCTGTCCAAGAACCATAGACTGAAACTAAAGGTATTTTTAAACACCGCATAGACTACATAGCCGTAAGGAAACTTCCGATGAAGAATGATAATCACACTCGCGTATTTAGTCCCCTATCTGCCGGATGTATTCTCATGCTGGCACTTAGTGCTTGCTCGACCTCTGTACAAGGAATCGGTTCGGAAGATTCTACTCATGGCGGTTCCGGCGCATCCTCTTCAGCTTCTGCAACGTCGCATGAGAAACAGATCGTGGGGCTTACTGACGATAATAAGGCCGGTACATCGCGCCCACGCTCTGATCAGAAGCCTTTGGATTCAACGAAGAATGTAAAGCTCAAGGACGATGGTTCATGGACTGTCGAAGAAGACAACAATGGACGCACGGAATCGGTTTCGGTTAACGCCGATGGCACATTCCAGGTGAAGAATAAAAATTCGGAAGATTCTACGGAAGAATTTACCCTCAACGCCGATGGGTCCTGGGAGAAAATCGAAAAAAGTTCTTCCAGCGAACAAAAAACTCACGTTAATGCTGACGGCACGTGGACCATTGAGAAAAAATATGGGAGTGAGGGTTCCCCAGAAAAAGCTGAGATGCGTTCCGACGGCAGCTGGGAATCTACCGAAAGGACGAACGCGGTTATAACGGGAAAACCCGACGGTACGGCAATCAAAAAGAACACGAAATTGGGGGAGGAAAAACCTCTTACCCCGCTAGAGTGGAAGATGGTTACAACCCCGAAAGATCATGATGAAGGCTCGATCGCTGATACCTATAAACTTGATGAGATCGTCCCTGAAAACGGTGTTATTCCGCTCAAGCCTCGTAAGTCTCTGCCCTTGGGAATACCCGTTAAAGAGGCTGTTCCCGGAACCGATGAGTATAAGCATGCTACCGCCGAACTTGAAGGCATACTCCTGACAGATGAGAACAAAGCGGGCAAGCCCCGTCCACGTTCAGAGAGGAAAATCGATGATGATGCTATCGTCAGCCCGAATGGGGCATGGACTTGGCAGAGTAAAGGTTCAGCCATACGTGTTTCTGAAGACGGTACGTGGGATCAGAAGGACTCCGCAGAAACTGGCCGTGAAGGAAGTTCGCAGTTGTTCGCGGATGGTTCTTGGGAATCTAAAATGAAAATGGGCGATGGAGAAAACTTTGTTCATGTGAACCCCGACGGCAGTTGGACTTCAAAGGATTCCTTCCGAACGGTAGAGGTGAAAGCGGACGGGACGTGGCGCACCCAAACTGAATACGACACCAAGTACAGTACCTCAGACGGTAAAGTCTTTCGGGAGAGTTCGGGTCGGAAGACCGAGCTCCCTTCGGGAGAACATGAAGTAAGCCATATTCAAGTTCCCCATGAACCGCGCCTCTCCTATTTAGAGGACGGCCCCGGCGGGGGAGGGGTCATTCCGCTGACCCCGCGTAAGCCTCTTCAACCTGGTCAGCAAGCCGTGTCTTAAGGAAACTTCCGATGAAAATCACTAAGTTCACCCGCATTGTCGTTCCTCTTTCCACCGGATGCGCCCTCATGCTTGCGCTCAGCGCCTGTATGACTGTGGAACGAGCCAACCCGGGTAAATCTGAGGGATCTTCCCCTGTCTCTTCTATATCTTCCTCTGCGTCATCTTCTGCCCCACCCGAGTCTTCTTCCGCTTCCCCCACGACGAACCCAGCAGAGGAGAAACAGAAGAATGAAGAACAGAGTCATGAGAAACAGATTGTGGGGCTTACTGACGATAATAAGGCTGGTAAACCCCGCCCGCGCGCTGAACAGAAGTCTCAGAGCTCGTTAGGAAAGAATGTAAAACTCAAGGACGACGGTTCGTGGACTGTTGAAGAAGGCAGCGGCCAGGATAAATTATCAGTTGTAGTTAATGTCGATGGTACATTCCATGTGAAGCGTGGAACGGGGTCTGACATATATCACGAAATGACGATTAACGCAGATGGATCTTGGGAGAGGGTTGAAAAAGTTTCTTCTTCACAGACAAAAACTCGCGTTAATGCTGACGGTACGTGGAGTGTCGAGCGTAAGAGCGATTCGTCTTCCCCAGACAATGTTGAGGCACATGCTGATGGCACGTGGAAGTCTAGCGGATACTCGAATAATAAGGTCATCACGGGAAACCCTGACGGTACAGCCGTGGAAAAGAATACAGAAACCGGGGAGGAAAAATCTATCACACGTGGGGCGCAGAGTGGGGTTATAACTCCTAGGGAATACATGAATAGTATGTACGATATGGGGTTATATATTCCTCAAAATGGTGTTATTCCCCTGAAACCGCGTACGGCTCTGCCTTTGGGAATGCCTGTTAAAGAGGCTGTTCCTGGAACCGATGAGTATAAGCATGCTACCGCCGAACTTGAGGGCATACTCCTGACGGATGAGAATAAAGCGGGCAAGCCCCGACCACGTTCAGAAAAAGACCCCTTCTTCGGTATGGCTAAGGTCAATCCGGATGGTTCGTGGAGCTGGGAATCGCGCGATGGTGACATGACAATACATGTTGCAGCAGACGGCACGTGGACGCAGAAAGATTCTGATAACTCCGGTAATTATGATAAAACTACTGTGTTGTATGCTGACGGCTCATGGGAAATCAAAAATAATACACGCAGCGACGGGGAAGATATTATTCACGTAAACCCTGACGGAAGTTGGCAGAGAAAAGACCGGGACCGAACAGAAGAAGTAAAATCTGATGGCACGTGGCGCACTCAAAACACCTATGAAACTGTATACAGCACTCCGGACGGTAAGGTATATCGGGAATCTACGGTAAGTAGGGAATCGTCATCGCGTAAGAGTGAGGTACCTTCGGTAGATAAAGAACGGTATATTTACGTTCCTCCTCAGCCAGATTTACTGATTGGTGGAGGTGATGGTCCCGGAGGGGGAGGGGTCATTCCGTTGACTCCGCGTCAGCCTCTGCAGCCCGGTCAGCAGGCTGTGTCTTAACGGAAAATGTTTGTGAAGAAGGTAGAGGGTGGCGCATCCAGATTTTATGGCTGGATGCGCCACCCTTTTGCACACATCATCAAGGGCTCGGAGTTAAATAATATTTGCCTAAAGGTTAAATAATGATTCTGCACCCTTCCAAAAAATCCCTGGAATATAAGGGTAAAAATGGGTATTGAGTTAAATAATGGTTTGCGGACTGTTAAATAATGAGCGCTAGAAGGTGTTCGTAGAAGGGTACCTGCGTTTGGTTCCTATGACCGGCAGAAGCGTGTCTTCGGTGGCGAAGACCTGAGGCGGGGTATATTTGATTCTGTAACTTCCCTCATAGTCACCGATAAGGACTTTTAATGCGTAGACTTTCTGTATTTTCTTTGGGCACTGCTCTGGTTTTTGCCCTGGGTGCGTGTTCATCAGGAACCGCATCTTCATCCAATAATTCCTCGCCCCAAAGCTCGCATGCTGTGGCATCATCCTCCGGCTCGAACACATCGTCTGCTGGGCAGCAGATTGAAGTATCTGAACTTTTGGAGCACCCGGAAAAGGCACGGGGTCTTGATTTTATGCGGGACGTTAAGTTTCCGATCACCTGCCCGAGCCACGAATCCGGTAAAAACCCGGATCTTGAAGAACTCAAGAAAAAGGGTATCAGCGAAAAAGAGATAGCGCTGACTGACGATAACAAAGCAGGTAAGCCCCGCCCCAGATCCACCGAATCTGTGGACAGCAAAGATAAGAAATGGACCACTATCAACGAATCCGATGGGTCATGGATCTACGATAAGCGGGGCGATGAACATGGGGAAGTCAAAGCTGATGGAACCTGGACCATGAAAACAAAGAGCCATAGCGCAGAACTGCATGCTGACGGCTCTTGGCAGGAAATCACCGAAGCTAATTATGGGTATGGAACTCGACAGGAAACGTACGTTAACGCGGACGGCACCTATCGGTATATTAAAGACCGGGAAGTAAAAGTTATGACCTGCTCTAACGGCTCATGGATTGAAATATTTCCCCAAGAGATACGGGTGGGAGACCGGGATAAAGAAATACTCACCGAGATCACTGATCGGGGAGAGATTCGGGATGAAGACTTCTCGGATGCTCAAACAGCCACGCCATCCCGCGTTAACGGATATGGCTCTCCCGGCGGCGGCGGTGTTGTGCCGCTTCAGGCTCGTACAGTAGTACCAAGCGGTATTCGCCTCTAAATAATTCCTCATAATGTGGGTGACGTGGACTAATGCGCGTCACCCACTTTTTGTGGACATCCTTGTACTGGCGGGTTAGGAATACTGTGTGCAGGCTGTGTGCGGGGCATGTATATTTTATGTTCTGCTCGAAAAGCAGCTGCTAAACCTACACAGGCGTTTAAATACCGCTACCCTTAACACTATGAGCAGCAAAGCAACCGAAATCGCTAAAAACCTGCCGACCCTCGAACATCCGGACGGCAGCCCCATTCGTGCCCTAGTGGTCGATGATGAGGAGATGCTCAAAGAACTCGTCAGCATGGGCCTGAAGATGATCGGGTGGGAGGTGCAGTCGGCTGGTGATGGACCCGCAGCCTTAGCTATTGCCCGCGACTGGCGCCCCGATGTGCTGGTGCTTGATATTATGATGCCCGGTTTCGACGGTCTGGAACTGTTGGACCGCATCCGGAAATTTTACCCCGAAGTGCCTTGCCTTTTCTTGACCGCGAAAGATTCGGTGGATAACCGCATCGAAGGGCTTGCCGCCGGTGCCGACGACTATGTGACCAAGCCGTTTTCGATGGAAGAGGTTATGATTCGCCTGCACAGGCTGGTGCAGCGCTCGGGTGTTGCCGCTATTGACGACGCCGAACTCGTTGTGGGGGATCTGGTGCTCAACCAAGATACCCGTGAAGTTACCCGTGGCGGTGAACCTATCGCTCTCACGGCAACCCAATTCGACCTGCTGCGTTATCTGATGGAAAATGCGAAGCGCGTGGTCTCTAAAAGCCAGATTTTGGATAATGTCTGGAATTACGATTTTGGCGGTCAGGCGAATATTGTGGAGCTTTATATTTCATATCTGCGGAAGAAAATTGATGTGGGTCGTGAACCTATGATCCATACGGTACGCGGTGCTGGCTATGTAATTCGACCGGCAGTTTAAGCCCCTAATTATGTAAAGCGCCTAGTCAAGGTGTATATATTCTTATATTCCGATTTAGTAATATATCCTGGAAGGGGTGAAGTCTGTGACCATTGTGGAAGCTCCCAGTGTTCCCGAGACACAGCCCCCACAGGGTAGTCGAAAAAAACGGGATAAAACCGCTATACGCCCAATGCCGCATCTGCGCAGGCGGCTTATTCTTATTCTCGTTTCGGCTCTAGGAATTGCCTGTTTTATTACCAGTGTCTCAACCTATGCCACACTGCAGAACTCTCTGCGGGCGCAAATTGGCAGTACCCTCAAAGAAACTGCGAATCGCGCTGCCAATCCCAATAATTCTCCCAGCGGCCACGGTTTTGAATGCCTCGATAAATCTAATCCGAAAAACCCCCTCTATACGCCAGGTCAGGGTGCCGGAACCATTAACCTTTGTGTTGATCATCAGGGTGGTTACAAATTCTCGGGGTATTTGAGTGCCGACGGCAGCATCAAGGAGCTCAGCGATAAAGACCGCGAGACTCTTAACTCTCTTCGGAACACCGTAAATCAAGAGAGTCAGCTTACCGAAGTGAACCTTGACGTTGGTAAATACATGGTGAAGGTTTCCTCACCGGGGCCTTCTTCAGACGCGCTTATCACCGGGGTGCCGCTGGGGGCAATGTATCAGACCCTTACCATGCTCTCTATCACAATGGGTATTGGATCGGTTGCCGTGATGATCGGTACCGGATTTTTGGGTTCGTTCATAATTCGCAGAACAATGAAGCCTCTAGAGCGTGTCTCCGGTGTGGCGACCGAGGTGGCGCGCCTCAATCTGGAATCTGACACTATTGCCCCCGAAGTGCGTGTGACCCCCAAGGACGCGAATCCCCGCACCGAAGTGGGGTCTGTGGGGTATGCGCTCAATCAACTTCTTGATAACGTGAGTTCAGCTCTTGACGTGCGTGAACGTACCGAAAAGCAGATACGTGCCTTCATTGCGGATGCATCCCACGAGTTGCGCACCCCGCTGGCCGCCATTAAGGGCTACTCCGATATGCTGCGGTGGACGGAACCTCTTGCCGATGGCGGGCAGTCCTCGCTTGCACGCATCGATTCGCAGACCGAACGAATGTCGCGTCTCGTGGAAGATCTGCTGTTGCTGGCGCGCTTGGACGAAGGGCGTGAACCGAAATTTGAGAACATCGACCTAACCGAGCTGCTTGTCGAGAGCGTTTCGGATATGCAGGCGGCGGCACGCGACCATATCTGGCGCATGGATGTGCCGGATGAACCGGTTGAGATGATCGCGGACCGCTCGCAGATTCAGCAGGTTATTTTGAATCTGCTCTCTAATGCGCGCAAACATACGGACGAGGGTACGACCGTTATTGCCGGGCTGCGGGTATCTGCGGATCGGCGTGAGGCGCTTATGACCATTGTGGATAACGGTCCCGGAATTGACCCAGAGTTTGCGCCCAAGATTTTTGACCGATTCGCGCGGGCAGACAAGGCGCGTTCGGGCTCTGACGGGACGACCGGCCTCGGGTTGGCAATCGTGCAGGCGATCGTGCAGGCACACGGCGGGCTGATTTCTGTGCGAAGCCGTCCCGGACGAACCGAATTTTCGGTACGTCTTCCGCTTATGCGGCAGGGGGTTTCGGTCTCATAGACCGCTTGGCTCGGGGATTTCTGGCGAGCAGAGATTTTTTAAACAATATGCACTGAGTGCAGAAATATGGTTGAGCTCACACAAAAAATAGTTGCACTTGGTGCAATATTGCACTTAGTGTAATAACTGTGTGTATTGCCCAAAAGATTGTAGATAAACGCTCCGCGCGTAAAGCCGAGAACCGCATCGCCATTATGGATGCGGCAGAAAAACTCGTGCTCGCAGGCGGTCTTAAGGCGCTCACGGCGGATGCGCTCGCCAAAGAATCCGGTGTATCCAGGCGTACCATCTTCAACCATTTTTCCTCGGTTGAAGCCGCCGTCGTTGAACGCCTGAACGAGTACCTGCGCCGTATTTTTGAGGTCATCCCCGACTTCTGCACCCCCAGAGGAGCGCATCCCGAGCGGGATATGCTCAACGGCGTGCGTGCCGCATTCACCACCGAACGCCTTGCCGAGCACGTAGAACCCCACGCTCGGCTGCTGTTCGCCCTTCACGACTACGCTCTCGATAATAAGTTCAATGAGTACAGCTCAACCTCCTATTTGAACTCCATTGAGATGGTCATTGACAAGCTGTGGCAGGAGCGGCAGGACATACCGCGGATGCGCATCGCAATCTTTGGGAATCTCATTGCCTCCGCCATCTGCGAGGGAATCGCGGCCTCCTTCTATGACGCCGAAGGCAACCCGCAGCCGCCCGAAAATGCCAAAAAAATGCGGGAAAACATAGAACACTGCCTTGACTATGTCGAAGAGCTAATCGACGGCAGATACACATAGGCGCGGTAAATACGCGCACCATACTCAACCGATACAGAGACATTTGAGGAGAACCATAGTGGCTAAGTGGCTATATTCCATAGGTAGCTTTGCCGCACGCAGGGCGTGGGCGGTTATTGCTATCTGGGTGCTTGTTATTGCCGGTGTTGCCGGTAGCTATAGCGCATTCCATGGGCAGCTAAAGACCACCTTCACGATGCCCGGAACCGAAACCCAGCGTCTTAGCGACGAGCTTGCTCAGCGATTCCCTGATGCTAACCGTGGCAATGGACAGATTGTTGTAAAGACAGATAACGGATCCGCAATCACCGAGGAACAGAAACAAGCCTTCATAACCACGCTGAACAGCCTCAAGGATGAGAACTCGGCTGTTGACGCCGTCAGTGATCCCTTCGCCACCGAACAGCAGATAGCCGACGGTAAAAAACAGCTCGAAGAAAGCAAACCTCAGCTCGACGCCGCACCGCAGCGCATTGAGGACGGCAAGAAACAGCTCGAAGAAGCCGGTAAACAGCTTAAAGACGGTAAAGAGCAGCTGGATGCTGCACAAAAACAACTCGATGAAGCCCGCGAACAAGCCAAAGCGGCCGGCGCTCTAGAGTCTATGCGTGAACAGCTCGGCTCCCAACAGGGGCAGTTGGACGGGCAACGCGCCAAACTGGAAGAGTCTCAGAAAGAATATGACGCTAAGTCTGCTGAACTTGCCGACGCTGAGAAAAAACTCCCCGAACAGCAGTCGGAATACGCCCGCAAATCTGCGCTTTTGGAGCTGACAAGCGACTACCGAACGGTCTCTGAAGATAATTCGACCGCAATCGCCGTGGTTTTCTTCAAGACAAAGAGTGCAGAAACCCCTCAGGCTGATAAAGAAAAGCTCATGGAACACTTCAAGAGTGCCGATCTGAAGGGTTTGAAGGTCTATTTTGACCAGAATATCGCCGAATCTCCTAATGTGGGTATGGGTATTGGCGAGGTTATCGGTATTGTGGTGGCACTCATTACGCTTATCGTTATGCTCGGTACTCTTATTGCCGCCGGGCTGCCTATCATCATGGCGCTTGTGGGCGTGGTGATAGGTATTCTGGGAACCCTGTCGTTCTCATCCCTCATCGATATGAGCTCAACCACCTATATGCTGGGCATGATGCTTGGTCTTGCGGTGGGCATCGACTACTCACTGTTCATTCTCAACAGGCACCGGTCTAACCTGATGGACGGCATGCCGCTGCGAAAATCTATCGCGGTCGCTAACGGCACCAGCGGTAACGCGGTTCTCTTCGCCGGAACAACTGTGATTATCGCTTTGCTCGCTCTGAACGTGACAGGTATTCCCTTCCTGGGATACATGGGCGATGCGGCGGCACTGTGCGTCTTCGTGGCCGTGTTGATTTCGGTAACCCTGACCCCCGCTATGCTCTCGCTGATCGGCCGCAGGGTCATGTCGAAGAAAACGTGGGCATCTATCGATACTCCCGAGAAGATCGCCGCGCATCACGCCGAGCAGGAAAAACGTGAGGCTACCCCGCACGGTTGGCTGCGCATCGTGCTCGCTAAACCTGTGGTTACCATTCTGCTCTGTGTGGCGGCACTGGGTGCTATCGCTATTCCCATGGGTCAGATGCGCATGGGTCTTCCCTCGGCAGAAAGCTCGCAGGTGGAAAGCACCGAGTACCAGGCCTACCAGATTGTTAAAGACAAGTTTGGTGAAGGCATGAGCGGTCCTGTGGTTGCAGTGGCACACACCCCTGCAGGCATGAGCGATGCGCAGGCCGAGCAGGCACAGCTCGATATCGCCCATGCGGTTGAGGCGAAAGACCCCGACAACGTAAAAACCGTAGTTCCCATCGGGCAAACCGACGATCACACCCTGCAGATTTTCCAGGTTATCCCCAAACACGGGCCTAGCTCGGTTGAAACCGTGAACCTGGTTGAGAAGCTGCGGCAGGTTGATGTTAACGTGCAGGGTACCGATGTGCGCCTGGGCGTGACCGGTCTGACCGGCGGCAATATCGACGTCTCCAATACGCTGGCGCAGAAACTGCCGCTGTATTTGGCGGTCGTCATGGGTCTGTCGTTTATCGTGCTGATTCTGGTGTTCCGTTCAATTCTGGTGCCGCTGGTTGCTTCGGTTGGGTTCCTCTTCTCGATTCTGGCCAGCTTCGGTGCCGTGGTTGCGGTCTACCAGATGGGCTTCTTGGGGTCCCTCTTCGGGGTGCACGATCCCGGTCCGATTCTGGCGTTCCTGCCTACCCTGATGATCGGTATTCTCTTCGGCCTGGCGATGGACTATCAGGTGTTCCTGGTCTCCGGCATGCGCGAAGCATATGTGCACGGTAAGGATGCGAAAACCGCCGTCGTCGCCGGGTACAACCATGCGGTGCGTGTGGTGGTTGCCGCGATGATCATCATGATTTCGGTGTTCGGCGGGTTCATCTTCGCCGAATCCGCAATGATTCGCCCTATCGGCTTCGGTCTGGCATTCGGCGTGTTGGTTGATGCCTTCGTGGTTCGCATGACTATCACCCCTGCGGTTTTGACCCTGCTGGGCGATAAAGCATGGTGGATGCCGAAATGGCTCGATAAGCTCGTTCCGAATATGGACGTGGAAGGCGCGACCCTTCTGGAAGAGCTGGACCACAAAGACTCGGATAAATCCGACGATGGTGATGAAGGGTCTAGCGAATCTGAAGCATCCGACGATTCTGAGGAGAAAGAAACCGAAGCACAGGAATCTGAAGCAGCACAGGAACCTGCGGCGAAAAAAGTAGCCGAGGTCGAGATTCCCTGGGCGAAGAAGAAAACTGAATAAGCGCTGATATAGCATACCGCGCGAGCAGGTCGTATTGTGCCGAGCAGGTAGGAAAGTTCTACCTTGTCGGAGCAAAAAGACCTGCTCGCGCTTTTTAGGTGATGAGCGGCAGGCTACACAAAACACGCTTATTAACGTCTTGGTACCTCCGTGGTCTAAGGTGAAAGTAGGGGATCGCCGCGAGAACACGAGTTCTCACCCCGAGCGCATCGAAGGGGCGCACCGCACGATGGCAGAAAGACGAACGCTCGCCGCATACTTGAACCGCATACCCGCGCCGCTGCTGGTTTTCTTAGGAGGAGGCATAGGCGCCTTCTGTCGCATCCACACACCCGGTGGCGTGCTTGCTGCGAACCTGATCGGATCCTTCACCCTGGGGCTTCTGACCGCGCTGTGGGCATCGCGCGCCCGTATGCACGGCGAGGATGCTGTACGCCCGTTCCGCTTCCTGTTCGGCGCCGGCATGATGGGTGGGTACACCACCTACTCGTCCATCGCGGCGGTGACAGCGCAGGCGGTATTCATTCATTACACGGTGCACGGGTGGTACGTTCTGCTCAGCCTTGCCGTGCTCTTTATCGGCGGTCTAGCGGCCGCAGCATCAGGTCTTTTTACGGGCGGAAAAATCGCCACCCGCTGGGAGGCACGCCATGCCAGCGCTCGGGAGGACTCATCATGTTCTCACTAACGGTCTTTCTGCTCGGCGGTTTAGGGGCAATGACCAGGTATTTTCTCGACGTCAAAATGTCGCCCCGGCTGCGCACCGAGCGCTCTATTATCAGCCCCGTATTCGTGATTAACCTGGTGGGGTCGTTCCTCTACGGGCTGCTGATTATGCCGGTCGCTAACCCGAATGCGCTCGATATTCACTACGGCGCTTCCGGATCCGTTATCTTCTGGTGTACCGCCGTCACCACCGGTCTGCTCGGTGGGTTCACCACCTTCTCCACCGCTATGGTCGAAGCGCTTACGGCACGCCGCGAAGGCAAACGAGCCAAGTTCCTGATGCTCTGGCTCGTGCAGGTTATCGGGGCGGTTCTCGCGGCGCTCGCGGGCACGCTCTGCTTCGTCCTGCTGCTGGGGGATGATGTAGCCCCCATCATCCCTATCGATATTTTCTTCTAACCCCGCTAGGTAGGGTCTACAGGGTGCATCCGTGTGGGGCGCAGCACAAGTGAGGGGCGCATTCGGCGGCGTATGAAGCTCCGGTTCTTTGATGTTGCCCCAATAGCTTTACACTGGTGGTAGGCGAGTTTTTACCACTCACGGCTTGCCTATGACGCTGTACATTATTGACGAGGAATGTGGATGAGGAAACTACTATCGGAGCAGATGGGGACGGTTAGTCTTGAAATCATCTGCGCTACCCTCGCTCTTTTTGCCCTCGGTTTTCTTCTGATGAGAACGCGCGCTCGCCGCGCGGGATCGTCGCTGACAGCCCGGCACTATATCATCACCGGCATATTTTCACTATTCTTGGCGGTGGTTTTGGTTCTGACCCTCACCCCCATCGGGGTGGATGATGGAAAATGCCACTCAGAGCTATACTATCCACGCCTCTATGCTGGCTGGAGCTGGATTCAAGCATTCCAGATGCTGCAAACCCCGGGAACCGGCGGCGCGACCTCGCGGGCATTCGCCCAACTCTTCTTTAACATCGGCCTGTTTATTCCTATAGGGCTGTTTACCGCCGGATGCCTGCGCTGGGGTCTGCGTGCCTCAGCCTTGGCAGGTTTCGGGCTGTCTCTCTTCATCGAACTGAGCCAGCTGAGCGGCAACTGGGGCTTGGTGCCCTGCGCATACCGCACTTTCGACGTGGACGATATTATCAACAACACCGTCGGCGCCCTGATCGGTGCGCTCCTTGTGCTTGTGTGGCGTCGGATCCGCCGTCGGATGCGCTACCGCCACCTGCCGGATCATATCGGGTAAGGGTACATCGAGAATCCAGGAGTGAAAAGTTGCAGCGGGAACGTGTCCTTCTGACTCGTTACCTCGGCAGCTTCGGAACGTTATTAGGTGCCTCGCACGCTCGGAATAACGTCCCTCAGCGACTGCAACTTTTCGCTCCCGAACTTAGTCTGAGCCTACTGCTGATAGGTTCGCTTCTCGATAATCGGGATGGACCCGGTGGCGGTATAGGTCGCCGCCGCTTTTGCCGCCGTCGCCTGGGTATCTTCGCCTTGGGGAATCACCTCGGCGCTGGGTGCGCGGTACAGGTGGCTATTTGCCCAATACGCAAACCCTAAAAGCGCGATGGCGCATGCCGACGAGATGACAACCCAGAGAGTGAACTCACTCTCGTAATAGAGTTTGAAGAACGCTCCTCCCATAAAACCGCCCACAAGCGGGGCAAAGACGGGAACCCACGAATAGAACCAGCGTGAGGTTCCTTTATTGTGAATGGGCAGCAGAGCGTGCATAATGCGCGGCCCCAGATCGCGCGCTGGGTTTAGGGCGTAACCGGTCTGCCCGCCTAGCCCGACCACGAGCACCGCCACCATGAAGCCGAAGGCGAGGGGTTTGAGCACATCGTTGAGGTTCAGGGAGAGTTCCACGCCGCCGGTGGTAATCGTGGGCTTGAAGTTCACGCCGGTGTACAGCGCCGAGAAGACGAGCATGAACGTGCCAATAATTTCAGAGAGCGCGTTCGTGAAGTAGTTGTGAATGGCGGGAACTGTGGAGAACACGCCGAGCTTAATTTTCTGATCGGCGGTGGCCTTCCAATGCGGCAGGTAGTTCAGGTACACCAGCCCTGCGCCTGCCATGGCTCCAAGAAGCTGGGCGATCACATACCCGGGAACCTTAGCCCAATCAAATTCGCCAAAAGCCGCCAACCCTACCGAGACCGCGGGGTTCAGATGCCCGCCGGAATACGGGTGTGAGGCGTAGACACCGAAGGCTACGGCAAAACCCCAGCCGAAGGCGATAGTGAAGAAGTTGTCGCCGTGCCCTTTGGAGCGTCGCAGCTCGACGGTGGCGATGGCGCCGCATCCGATAGTGCACATGATGAGTGTACCTAGGAATTCGGCGAGGTAGGGGCTGATGGTGTGCACGGAACCCTCCGCTTGTGTTTATGTTGGAATATTTGGTTTTATATGTGTTTCTATAAGACGTGATGAAGCTCGAAATAGCAATACTTTGGGATAAAGTAACCCAAAGACATAAGCGGTATTCGTGGGTTTGTGTGGAAAAGTGGGGCGTACATCACGTGTGACAGTCCAGGGTTTGGAGGCGAATCACGCGTGTTTAAGCGGCACGGGTGTTGATGCGGTTTTTGCGTGCCGATGCGGCGCTGGCTATAAGGGGTGGCTTAACCCGAGCATCAGGGGAAACTTGCTTGAGGGCGCCCGGGGCAGTTCATTACGGTGGCGTTGAAGGAGTATATGCAGATTGGAGTATTTACCATGAGTCAGCGACTTCCGGCAGAAGAACTACAGGGCATTCCCGGCGGTACTCTCATCACCGAAACCCCCGAAGAAGGACGGCAGTTGGCGATGCTCATCGCACGGCACACCATCCACCAGATTCAACCTAACCCGGATGCTCTCAAAGCGGGGCGCCCGGAATATGCGGTAGACCCGGACTCGCTGACGGCTGCGGCGCAGGTGGTAGCCATCGAGTTCCAGACCATCGCAGCGGCCAACAACTACTGGCGGTAATCTTCACCTGGATTTACCCGATAAAAAGTACCTTTATGTGAATAAAGCGTTAAAAACCCGCTTTATTCACATAAAGGCACTTTTTATGCGGGATGCTAGAGATATAGAAAAGAAGGATGCACAGCACATGGGATCCTCTTCCATATTCGCGTCCTGACTAGCTATAAAAATCAGGAGAAACAGGTGAGCACCACATATACCGCACGTCGGATTGTCTGGTCGAGCAAATCCCTAATACCCATGGCGCTCGCCATGATTGCCGCCGGATTTGATTTCTATGTGCCGGTCAGCGCGTTCTTCCTGGAAAGCCGTGGATTATCGCTCACCGATATTTTCATGCTGGAAAGTGTTTTGGTCGCTAGTATTTTGGTGGCTGAAATTCCTGCCGGGGTTATTGGCGACCGTTTCGACCGCCGGAGACTTGTATGTGCCGGTTTTGTGTTCAACGCGATTGCTGAGATTCTTTTTGCAGCTGGCACAAATTTCTCCATTTATGCTCTTTCGTTTGTGATGAGTGGGCTGAGCATTGCCATGCTTACGGGGGTGCAAGACGCCTATATTTATGATTCCCTTGGTGATGATGCTGATGCGAAAGCGGTTGGCGCGTGGGGGCATCTTAGTGCCCTGATGCTCACCGCGGGGGTAACAGGTTCCGTGGTGGGTTCTGCGTTGGGGTCCATCGATATTTCACTGCCCGCTCTGTTATCGGCGGCAATGGCCGTAGTTGCGGCAGTTTGTGTGGCATTTTTGCCGCAGCAGAACCCGAAAACTCACGATAAACACCCTGAAAGTTCGTGGATTTCGCTAAAAATAGGTGTGAAACTACTTTTTACCTCACCGCTTCTGCTGTACGTTGCGGTAGGCTCGAGTGCATCCTTTGCACTTTTCAACGCGGTGTACACGCTGAACCAGCCGCTTTTTGCCGCGCAAGATGTGCCTATTGCAACATGGGGCGTGATTGCTGGTGCCGGTCAGCTCCTTGCGGCAGGGTATAACTATGCGGCGGGGCGTATCGAGAAGCGGGTAGGGCGCAAAACCGCGCTTCTGCTGGCCATGGGGTATGGTGCCGCGGGCTTCTGCCTGATGGCGGTGCCGCATGTCCTTGCCGTGGTATCGGGGTTCTTACTCGTGGTGGTGGGTATTCACGCGCGCGGGCCGATCACCTCTGCTGTAACCAATAAACTGATTCCTGCACATCGCCGCGCCACAGTGCTGAATGTGGCAAGCTCTGTCGGGAGCCTCGTGGGTATTGTGGTGAACCCGCTCGTAGGTCTGGGTGCGGAAGCGAGCACGCGCCTCACCGTGCTGGCGATCGGCGGGGTGTTGCTGGCACTAACCCTCACCTGGATTCCAATTGCTAACCGTTATTTGGAAGCAGATGAGGATGCTGACATGACGGATGCTCACGCTTCGTAGGCTATTGCGCATGCGGCGAAATAACCCGCGAAATGCACAATAACTCGCCAGGTAGAAAAGCGGGGAAGGAGGGGGCTCTACTGCGAGGCCCACCTCAGGATTGCCTCAAAGAAGCGCTCGCATTCGCGAAGCTGTTCCAGCTCAATCCATTCATTGGCGGAGTGCGCTTGGGCGATATCGCCGGGGCCGCATACCACGCTCTCAATACCCGCGCGCTGGAACTGCCCCGCCTCCGTACCGTAGGTGACCTTTTCGGGGGCCTCGCTCGTGCCTAAAAGCTCGTTCATGAGGGCTATGATGGGGGCGTCGTCTGCCGTTCCCAGGCCGGGCACGGCGGCAAGAAGCTCATGTTTGATCTGAACACGCTCCTGCAAAACCCCCGAATGCGCACCGGAAAGCTCCTCCGCCTTCCGGGCGCGTGCTTTCAGATTCGGCAGGATCTTGTCGAAAAGCTCATCCTCAATCAACTCCACAACAGACTCGGTGGTCATTGAGGGGAGCGTGCGCAGATCATACTCAAGCTCGGCGTATTCGGCCACAATATTGTATTGCAGCCCGCCGCGCACAAAATTCACGCCGCCGGTCGCATAGGGAACCATGAATGCATCGTCAAAAGGCCCCTCAGACTGCCACGTGTCGGCAAGACGAGAGAAGAAAGTAATGAACTCGCCAGCGGCATTGACCGCGCTCACTCCGTGCGGCGCCAACGATGCGTGCTTCGCCGTGCCGGTGATCTCCACGCGACCACGATGCGCCCCCTTGTGCGCAGAAATCACGCGCATACTCGACGGCTCACCCACGATCGCGAACTGAGGTCTGATATTGCGGTTCACAACATCTTTAAGCATGGTGGGGGCACCCACGCACCCGATTTCCTCGTCGTAGGAGAACGCGAAATGCAGCGGAACCCTCAGCTGCGCCCGCGCGACCTGCGGCAAAAGCCACAGTGCCACACCCAGAAAGCCTTTCATATCGCATACGCCACGCCCGTAGGCGCGCGAACCCTCAACCCGCAGCGTGAACGGATCGGAATCCCAGGTTTGCCCCTCGACCGGAACCACATCGGTGTGACCGGAAATCACGATGCCGCCCTCGGTTGAACCATCAGCGGCGGGCACGGTAACCCACAGGTTCGCGCGGGTCTGATCGGCGTTGTAGGTGCGCTGCCCAGCGTACCCGTAGCGCGCGAATTCCGCCTCGATAAGCTCGATAACGCCCAGATTCGAGGTGCCCGAGATGCTGGGAATGGCAACTAAGCGGCGCATCCACTCCAAGGACTGAGGCTCTACGGGGATGTCGGATGCTGTGCCGCCGGCGTGCGCTGCGCTCTGGGCGGGGTCCTCGGTGCTCACGGATTCTCCTTCGATGCTGTGGCTCTGTGTGGGGTTATGTGGCTTACGTTCTCTTAATACCTTAGCGCGTCTGCCGCCTCTATGGACCTGTGAATTGGCTTTCATGCATAGTAAAAAGGCTCTTGGGAGTGAATTAAAGCGGGTTTTCTAGCGCTTTAATTCACTCCCAAAAGCCTTAATGCAGCCATATGATGCGGTCGGTAGCGGGCTAGATAGCGTAGTCTACGTTGGAATGCTTGCCGAGCGCATGGAAAGAACGCGAATGATAAACCAGGGGAGTGCCGCCCAAATCGTGACGAATAAACTCCTCAACCCTGGCGGTGAATACGAGAGCGGGGCCAGCCTCTACACGGCTGAGCGGGGTGGCACGCAGCACGCGCCGCACCCCGTGCACGAGCGGCTCGCCGCTGGAGAGGAACTCCCATGAAGACTTATCCGCAAAACGGGGGTAGCCGTGGGTGGCAAAATTCTTGGCGAGCTGCACATTCTCGGCGTCGAGCATATGGATGAGGAATGAGGGAGCGGCCGCGATCTTACCGGCAGATCCGCTGTCTGCCTTGAGAGAGAACGCTACAATCGCGGGTTCGGCGGCGACCGAGGTGAGTGAGGATGCGGTAAAACCCGCGGGCTCGCCAGCATCATCGGTGGCGGTAATAACGGCAACTCCGGCAGGATGATGCCCGAATGCTTGCTTGAAAAGCTCTGATGTTTCTGATTCTAGAGGCTCAGCCATAGTTAAGACCTTTCTCATACTGCATCGCCAGTGAATGTGGGGCAAACTATCTTTAGAGTAAAACGCCGCCGCCCCCAGCACACGTTTATTGCTCAATATTTCTCTGACAGGGCTTTTATGACGGGCACCAAGCAACATTACGTAATAAAACCTGGGATTTTGGCAGGTTTCTGTGTCGAATGCGTCCACAGTACAACAGGTGGAGGCTCCATGACCGAAAGCAAACCTGCCCCGGAATTTGTGATGCACCAGGTTCCGGTATTTGACACACATAAAGACCATCGAGTTCCGGGGATAACCGTGCAAAACATTCGGAAAGGCTCTCTCAGCGAATCGTATACCGCTGATACCTCGCGGAAACCTATGAATCGCCACACAGACATGCATAAAAAGGCGTGAAAAATTGTACTCAGACGTATTGCCACTACTATGGAAACTAAAGGTTTACATCGCAACACATATAAAACGTACACAAGCACAAGCAGCATACGGCACACTTGAGCCCGCCACGGCAAAACATAGTCACAAGGAGATAACCGCATGGAAACGACCTGGGCTTCGCTCACTATCCCGTTGATAGTGGGTGCTCTGATAATCCTTATTCCGGGTCTTATCGTTGCTTTGGCTATGCGGCAGCGCGGTGTGGAAGCGTTAGGTCTTGCCGCCCCTATTTCCGTGGGTATATTTGGGGTGAGCGCAATTTTTGCCTCCAAAGTGGGAGTGCGTTTTTCATTCCTGATTCCGCTCGCTTTCGCGGTTATTCTCGCCGGTCTGGGGTATTTGATCTGTCGTCTGCTTGGCAGTCGAGGCTGGCTGGATTTTCCCGCCCCACAGAAACGGCGCGATCAGCAGGAAAACACCGCAATTGTGCGTTCTGGCTGGTTTACCCCGCAGACTCTTGCGGCGGGGCTTAGCGTTCTCGTCGGCTTTATCTTGCTGTACATCAGCATTGCCCGCGCTATCGGACGCCCCGAATACATTTCGCAAACCTATGACGTAAACTTTCACCTCAACGCCATTCGCTATATGGCAGATACGGGCGATGCTTCCTCGCTGACTATCGCAAATATGACCTCGGGCGGGGAAGCACCGACCTTCTATCCCGCCGTTTGGCACGGTATCGCCACGGTTATTTACCAGGTAACGGGCATAAGCGTACCCGCCACCGCAAACCTTATGAGCGTGTTGGTGGGGGCGGTAATTTGGCCGCTGTCGGTCATGTATTTGGTGCGTTCCACGATGCGCGCAAGCATTCCGGCCCTGCTCAGCGTGGGCGTTGTTTCGGCATCGTTCACGGCGTTCCCCATGCTGCTCATCAACTTCGGTGTGCTTTACCCCAATAGCTTGGGTCTTGCGCTTCTTCCCACCGTGCTGGGGCTGTTCGCCCAGCTTCTGCGCACGGTACAGGCGCGCCGCATCGAGACGGTTCCGGCACTGTACATGGGCTTTTTCATGGCGCTAGGGCTCGCATTGGCGCATCCTAACGTCTTGATGACTATGCTCGCGCTCGCTCTGCCTATTATTTTGGTGCGTGCGGCGCTTCAGATTCGCGCGGCGTGGCGCGGCGAACTCAAACCGCTTGTCTGCGTTATACAGTTAGTTCTCTTGGCGATATACCCGATTACTCTAAATATCCTGTGGGGTATCGTTCGTCCGCCTCGCGAAGCGGGCGGCTGGGAACCCACACAATGGGACAGCACGGCCGTGGGTGAAGCTCTTCTGAACGGTCAAATGAGCAATGGTTTGCTCTGGACCGTTTCCGTGCTTGCTTTGATGGGCGCGTACTATCTGCTGCGTACCCGAAGCATCGGCGTTTGGCTGCTGCTCAGCTGGGTGTATGTGATGTACTTCTATGTTGCCGCCCGGTGGATGGTCTGGGACGACGGACGCGACTGGGTTTTGGGCGTATGGTACCACGATCCGTTCCGCCTGGCCGCGAATGTGCCAATTCTGGCAGCTCCGATGGCCGTTGTTGGCGTGCACGCCGCGTATCAGTGGCTTAAGGCGGCGATTGCGGTTCTGGGCGAGCGCATCGCACCGCTTAAGGAACACGGCGGAATTATATCCTTGGCGCTGGCAGTTATTCTCTTGATTCCGCTGGGTATCAACCTGCAGACAGATCCTAATATCCAGGGTTATATTAAGGGCACCCAGGAACGGTATCTTCCCAAGTCAGACGCCTTACTCCTCTCGGCCGATGAACGTGACGTGATTGAGCATCTGCATGATTATGTGCCAACTGGAGAAACCGTAATTGTGCAGCCCTGGACCGGCAGCGCTGTGACGTATGCGCTCACCGGATATAAGGTGACGGCTGCGCATCCTCTATACACGGCTACCCCCGATGCCCGCGAGATCTATCAGCACCTCAACGAGGCCGCCGATAACCCCGCCGTATGCTCTGCGGTGCAAAATTCAAAGGCATACTACTACCTGGACTTTAAGGGACGGGAGATTAACGAAGAGATTCGTGGAGATCACCATTCCCAGTACCCCGGTCTGGAAAATCTGCAGCAGAAAGGTGTTGCGGAGCCTGTGTACTCCAAGGGCGAGGCAACTCTTTACCGCATTACGGCTTGTGGTACCCCTCAGTAATGAGCGGTATTCCTTGTTGAGAACATACATACACGGTGGCAGCGGCGGCTGTCACGGGTGTTTCAATGCTCTATGCCTTTGACTGATAGACTGAGTACAGTCATAACACGTGTATTCCAGTATCACCGAGAGGAATCCCCTACGCATGAGTTCAGAGAGTTCGCAGCCGACGCCGCGCACACTCGTCATTATGCCTGCGTGGAATGAGGAAGAGGTTATCGGTAACACCATCACTGAGCTCTTACAGAGGGTTCCCGAGGTAGATCTGGTTGTGGTGAACGATGGTTCCACGGATCATACCTCAGAAATTGCGCGCAGAGCCGGTGCTTTTGTGATCGATCTGCCCTACAACATGGGGGTAGGGGCGGCAATGCGCACCGGGTATAAATATGCTCGCCGCGCTGACTACGATTATGCGATGCAGGTGGATTCCGACGGTCAGCATGATCCTATGTGCATTCCAGATTTGATTGCGCACGCGCAGGACTGCGATATTGTTATTGGCTCCCGATTTGCGGGCTCGGGCGACTACAACGTATCCGGCCCTCGAAAATGGGCGATGAGCCTGCTTTCACACCTTTTCACCCGCGCCGCGAAAACCCCTTTCACCGATGTGACGAGCGGCTTCAAAATCGCCAACCGCAGAGGTATCAAGTTCTACTGTAAATTCCTGCCCGCCGAGTATTTAGGCGATACCATCGACGTTACCGCTATGGCTATTCGACAGGGTCTGCGTGTGAAGCAGACCCCCGTGAGAATGCGCGAGCGTCAAGGCGGAACACCTTCCTCAGGTCCGGTGAAATCGGCGGTTTATCTTGTTCGTTCACTTTTTGCCTACTGGATTTCGATGAACCGTAAAAAGACTGATAGGAAGGATCAGCATGAGCGCTAGTATATTCTTCCTTATCGTTGCGCTGTGTATTTGTACGCTTGTTATTATTCAGGTGCGCAACCTGAAGATGAAAGAAAAATACGCGGCCCTGTGGCTGGGCGTCGGTGCCGCCATTATTGTGCTGGGAATATTCCCCGGTCTGCTGGACGGTATTACCGAATTTGTGGGTTTAACGCTGCCGGTTAACCTGCTCTTCCTGCTCTCTATCGTGCTGTTGATGTCCGTATGCCTGCACCTCACCTTAGAGGTCTCCAGGCTTTCGGAGAAGACGCGCATCCTTGCCGAAGAAGTGGCTATCTTGCGGGCGCTTCACGAGCAGCCCGGTGGTGCGCCAGCGCATCGCACCCCGCAAGATCCCGATCAAGACCCCCAAGACTCAACCTCTGGAGCTGAACACGATGACCGTTGATATCCTCTTCCCCTACTACGGCGATGTTTCAATGATGAAACAGGCTGTGCTCTCTATCGTGCGGCAGACCAACCCCGACTGGCGCCTGATTGTAGTGGATGACGGCTACCCGGACGAGTCTATTCCCGGCTGGTTTGCCTCGCTGAACGATGAGCGCATCACCTATATGCGCAACGAAACGAACCTGGGCGCAAACGCCAACTACCGTAAGTGTCTGACCTTCGTAGAGAACGACCTTGTAACCGTTATGGGCGCGGATGACGTGATGCTCCCCAACTATGTGCAGTGGCTGGTAGACTCTGCCGCCGCCCACCCAGAAGCCAGTATTTTCCAGCCCGGTGTGGTGGTTATTGACGAAAATAATGCGCTGTCTAATACCCTTGTGGAGCGCACGAAAGAACACTACCGTCCTGCGGCAGAGGCCGTTCTTCAGGGTGAAGAGCTCGCGGTCTCTCTGCTACGCGGTGCCTGGTTCTATTTCCCCTCGCTCGGTTGGCGTGCTGAGGCTATTGTCGATACCGGATTCCGTGAAGGCCTTAACGTTATCCAAGACATGGCGCTTATCCTCGACATTACGATGCGCGGCGGCGCCCTCTACTACGATCCGCAGGTAGCCTTCATGTACCGGCGTCACGGAGGCTCCGACTCGTCATGGCGTGCCCTGGAAGGCACCCGCTTTGAAGAGGAACGCGGCTACTACAAGACGATGGCCGCCGAGATGGACGAGCTCGGGTGGAAAAAGGCGGCGCGGGTGGCGCGCATCCGCTTCTCATCCCGTGCTCACGCGCTGACGCTGCTTCCGAAGGCGGCCATGGCGAAGAAATGGCAGGGCGTGAAAAACCTTGCCATTCATGTGGTGAAGTAAGGTCCAATGGCTGGCGCGAAGAACACACCCCAGGATGACCCCGCCCCAGAGAACATAACCCCCGAGAATACGGATCAGCAGGGCACAGCCGGCGGGACTATCAGCCGGTATCAATCGATGGCGCTTTTAGCGTCCTCGGTGCTGACGGCGCTGGCGACTTTAGGCACTACCGTTATCGCTAATCATGCGCTCGGCGGTATCCAGATGAAAGAGTTTCTGCTGTTCTGGGGTGCGCTCTTCGCGGTAACCGGTATTATTACGGGCATTCAGCCGGAAGTAACCCGCGCGGTTGGCGCAGCACGGCGTGATGGCGTATACCGGGTGCGCGTGGTGTATGTTGCCGGTGCCTTCGGCCTGTTAGCGGGGCTTCTCGTGGTGCTCACCTCCCCGCTGTGGGCGCATGATCAAATTCCTACGAATACCCCGTGGGCGGTAGGATCCATTGCCGCAGGTGTAGCCTTTTACGCATTGCAGGCAACCATGAGCGGTGCCAGTGCTGGGCGCGACAGCTGGTATCTCTTCGCCGGGATCGGCGCCCTAGAATCGGCGGGTCGTCTCGTGCTGATGATCGCCGCAGCATTCGCGGTTCCCACGCTCACGGGTCTGGAAGTCGCCACCGTAACCCCTATGGCGTTGTGGATACTTCTTGCCCTCTTTCTTCCCGGCGGGCGCAAAGCCTGGGCGGCACGCGCCGATATTGAGGTCAAACAGCTCAGCATGAACCTGATCTGGTCGTTCCTGTCCTCGGCATCCGCCGCTGTGATTATGATGGGCTTTCCCAATATTTTGGACGGCAGCGAGCCGAACCAGAGTGAACACACCAAACTCGTTATGGGTGCGCTCTTTTTGGCGATTTCTATTACGCGCTCGCCGATTATGATTCCCCTGCAGGCGTTTCAGGGGGTGGCTGTTTCGGCGTTCTTGAAGCAACAGCATCGCCCGTTAGCGGCTTTTCTAAAACCTGCTGTAGCGGTGCTGGGGCTCGGGGCGTTCGGTGCCGGTGCCGCATACCTGGTAGCTCCTATGCTTTTTAGGCTGATTTACCCGCCGGAAGCTAATCAGAATGATGCTTATGCCGAAGTTATTACCGGTACAGTCATGGCGGTATTGGTTTTTGCTTCCGCCGTGCTGGCGTTAATTTCCCTGTCGGGGAATATGGTGTTGGCAATTGGGCGCCATCGTGCGTATGTAACGGGGTGGGCAACCGCCGCTGTGGTAGTTATCGCGGTAGCGTTTTTAACTCCTCTTCCGGTGGTGGGGCGAGCCCTAGTTGCGCTCTATGCGGGCCCTATCTGCGGGTTCGTGGTGCATCTGGCGGCGATGAGGATTCACGCCCGTTCCGCGCAGGCGCTCAGTGAGGGCGAGGCTTTACGAGAAATGCTGGTTGAGAATACCTCACGAGGCGAAACCCACTAATACGTATAGAAAAGGGGCGGCTACGATAAGCCGCCCCTTGACGCTTTATGAGAACTGTATGGGATGCCCCAGAGGACGCGGTATCTGAGCCGCTGCGGGCTCATCCGTCTGTGATGCGGGCGTATCTGATGTACTGTGCGCGGGCGGCGGGGATGATTCCCTGCGTTTGCTGCCCGTCACAATGGGATGCCGTGCCAGGTTCATCGCGGGTTTTTCGATAAACATCCAGGAAAGCCAAGCAACGCCAAAGGTGAGTATCAGATCCAAGAAAATATTGGCCGCTAAGCCCAAGGATACCGACCCGAGCATCACAAGGATTTGCTGTACCGGCCACGCATACACATATACGCCATAGGAAATGTCATTGGTGCGCGCCCACGAAACGTTGATGGAACATCCTAAACCAATGATTCCGTAGGCGAGAATAAGCTGGGTCCACTGCAAAACATTCGCATGCGGTACCAGCCAGGTGATGTACACTCCGGCTGCAACGCACAGAATCGACAGCACCGGGTAAACCCTGATTTTGCGGCTCAGCAGATAGAGTAGGGAACCCGCAAAGAAAAGCGGGTACATACGTGCCGAAGCGTTGAGGTCGCGCGGGTGAAGCCCGAATGCCTGGCTCATAAAGTCGTACCCCAGATATTGGTTACACAGGTAGTAGCTCAGGCTTATGAGGTATGCCAGCGGAATAAAGATTTTCAGATTCTTGCGAATAAAGGGTAGGTAAAAGAGCGGAAGTAATAGGAGATAGCAGAAGAATTCATACTCTAGGCTCCAGACAGACCCATTCCATGAAGGAAATTCCAGGGGAACGTCAATGGGCCCGCCAAAGAGCGGATATTGAAGCGCCATCAGATCGTAATTGCTGCGAATGTAGTGAAGAGCATCTGCCCAGTCCCACCCCGTTGCGGTGTGCCCCGTTATGACCGAGATCGGGCCGCCAAGAGCAACCACAAAAAGAATAGAAACCCAATAACCGGGAAAAATACGGAGCACACGTTTAACAAGATAAGAACCTGCCCCGCTACGGTAGGCGCTATGCGCAATCAGAAAACCTGAAATACAGAAAAATGCATTAACCGCATAGTCACCAAATACATAAAAGTTGTGCACAAGAGGATGCTCATCTACCTTGGCACCCATGACAAGGTAGGGTGTATGGGAGAAAATCACGCAAGAAGCGAGAATAAGTCTTAAAAAATTGAGTGAATTGGCACGCTCAAATACCCCTTCATAAAGCGTAGGGTATCTCTGTATGTTTTTATGCAGCATGCGGTTGCTCCTGAGTTATTAGACGATCTACCGTGACCATCATTGAGTGACGTAAACTATCTAAATTCTACCTGAACAGTGTGCTTTAAATGATTTTATTTAACGGTAGAAATTTAACAATCTTTCTCGGTGAGCTCACTTATATATTGAGAGCGAGTTTACGCTTCCACAAATTTCGCAGCGCTGTATGAATAAACCCCTCAGACGATTTCTCGGAGTAAAACCTATTAGGGCAGAATCCAGCGGCGTACCGGAGGAATAAGCCGCAGCATCCATACAATCGCGGCGGATAAAGCCCACACGAAGAGTGCATAGGGAACTTCCCACTGCACTTTAGTCAGAGAGAAGTTTACCGCCTGTAGAATTTGGATGATAAGAAGATGTACCAGATAAACCCCGAACGTGAGGGCCGCAAGGCGTTTTAGAATATTCTGCACCGTGGGCGATGCTTGGCCAATACGTGAATACTTGCAGAACACCAAGACCGCGCTTGCCCATAAAATTGCTGGAACTGCAAGGTATCCGTGTACCAGAGGCACGAATGTTGGGCGATGCTCAATTAAATAAGCGCTGCCGAAGATAAATCCTCCTAATCCCACGATGCCCAACAGATAAATAACGATGCGCCACGCACGGGAAAATTCGGTATTGGCAAGCGCATACCCAAGAAGACAGAACCCAAGATACCCTGTGATGGGTGCAACAAACTCGGGTAGGACGTGAGGGTAGATCAGGTGGATTGCCTGGGTGATAATCGGTAGGACAAGGCCGAGTGCCGCCATAAGCCAGAAGAATCCGGTGCGTGCCGTGGTAGCTTGTTCCGTCTGAACACCACGTATGGCGTAAGAGAAAATCGGAAGCACTAGATAGACGCCGACAAGGGCCTCAAGATACCAGAAAGTGGCTGCCTCGCTGCTGGGAGCTACTAATGTTCGCAGAATTTCGTGCGCTCCGGGAAACGGAGTAGAACCCGTCCACATATGAACGAAAAGATAGACCTGTGCCCATAAGATCATGGGAATCAGAATTTTGGTAAAACGCTTGCGATAGAACGTTCCTATAGACTCGCGGCGAGTAAAATCCAAGAGATTAATACCGGTCGCCATAAAGAATAGTGGAACTGCCGCAACCCCGAAGCCAGATAGGATATTTTCAACCCACCACGCCGAAGATGAAGGATTATCCGGGGTAATAAAACGTACATGCAGGAGTACCACCCACATGATTGCCACCGAATTGATGAGGTCAAGGTACACACGGCGCTGTTTTGAGGATTTTGTTCCCTTAAGGTGAAGGGAATTATCGCGTGTGGAGCCTACCATACCAACCTCTTTGTGTTTTATGACTGTTGTTTATGCTTATAGATACATGACAGTACCAAAATTCATATTCTACATTTTATAAGTACGTTTTATATATATTCCGTATAAAACACGGTAGAGTTTTGGGGAAGTTTTAAGAAGTACTCCCGCTGCTCCAAAGATCCGATTGGTGCGAAGCACTGTAAGTGCTTGTGCATAGGTGAAGCCTTTGCGGCATTCACGTAGTGTCTCTCGCGCACTGTCACCGCCGACCACTAATACTTGCTGGGCGTTGTTAAGAAACGCAAGAACTCGTGCGACGGTTAGGGCTTTTTGCGCATCGGGTTCGCTGCGGCGCTCTCCGAGAGCATCCTCAAAATATGCGATAAGGCGGTGCGTTTCTTCTACCGGGGTGATGCGACTCCACGTCAGGCTGTCTGGAGTTACGGAGTAGTTGTAAAGAGGATCGTCTATCACTGATACGCTCTGTGCCGCCAAGTAGCACTTGAGGAGAGCACATTCATCTTCGGCGCGCTCAATATCGGGGTAACGAACATCGTTGAAAAGAGAACGGCGAATGATTTTATCCCAAGCGTAGGGGGAAAGTTCATCTTGCAGAAGCTCGTAAGCTGCTTGTTCACCGGTGCGTATACCCGGTGCACCCTTGAGTCGTTTAGTCTTGTGCCCCCGCGTATCTACCATGTTATGAGCACAATTCACCACGTCTGCCCCGGTAAGCTCAGCCTGCTGATGTAACCGTTCCAAAAAGGTAGGTTCGAGGGCATCATCAGAATCGGGGAAAACTACCCATTCACCCCGTGCATGTTCGAGCCCCTGATTACGCATAGCAGAGAGGCCTTTATTTTCGGGGTTGTTGAAGATGTGGATGCGGGTGTCGGGGTTTTTCTTGTGGTATTCGGTGATGATGTCGGCGGAGTTATCGGGGGATCCGTCGATCATGATGAGCAGTTCAAAGTTGGGGTCTGTTTGGTTTCGGACGGATTGTATGGCGTTGATGACGGTGTTGGCGGTGTTGTAGACCGGCATGATGATGCTGGTACGAGGGGTACGCATAAAATTTTTCCTGGATCGATATAGGGTTAAAGGCCGTAGTTACGTTTGACATAAGCGCCGTAGAGCACGCGGTATAGCTTTGGCGAGAGCTTCAAGAGAGCACCCGCAGCACCCATGAGCGGGCGTGAACGCAGAGTCGCAAAAACCTGACCCCACGAAAGCTGTTTCCGGCATGCGGCGATAACGCCGGGTGCATCCGAACCGCCTGCAAGAAGTGCCTGCTGCGCATTATTGAGAAAGGTGACGCTTGTAGATGCGGCAAAAGCGTTTTTGCCTCGCGGGGTTTTCAGTAAATCTCCGGCGACGCGGCGCATATAGTCGGTGTGGCGAATACTCTCTTCAACGGGTGTGATGCGCCCCCAGGTCAGCCCGCCCTGTTCCATCCTGTAGGTGTAGAGGTGATCGGTGATGCCGACTAGGCGCTTCGCCTTCATGCAGCAGGCGAAGACGACGAGGGCATCTTCTGCGCGATGAATGTCTTCGGCGAACCGTACCCCATCAAATAGCTGGGCACGGAAGATTTTATCGCACATGAACCCGGTGTAGCGGTCTTCCAAAAACTCGATGGCAATATCTTCGCCTTCGTGCACTCCAGGAGTAACTTTTACCCGGTGCACTTCGGTACCGTCGCTGTGTCTGATGGTATGCCCGCATACGGCAATGTCGGCATCGTGAGTGCGTGCCGCCTCGTGAAGTTTTTCGAGGAATTCGGGGTGGTATTCGTCGTCTGAGTCGATGAAGGTGATCCAGTCGCCGCGGGCGGCGTCGAGTCCTTGGTTGCGTACGGCGGAGACGCCTTGGTTGTTGGGGTTGTTGAAGATGTGGATGCGGGTGTCGGGGTTTTTCTTGTGGTATTCGGTGATGATGTCGGCGGAGTTATCGGGGGATCCGTCGATCATGATGAGCAGTTCAAAGTTGGGGTCTGTTTGGTTTCGGACGGATTGTATGGCGTTGATGACGGTGTTGGCGGTGTTGTAGACCGGCATGATGATGCTGGTACGAGGGGTACGCATAGGATCTCCGTCTTCGTAGGGTAGTCTGCTACTCATGCTACCGCGAGTATAAGAGTTTACCTATCGGAAGCATGTTTAAGACGGATAAAGCTCCCGCAGGCCCCCTGTAGGCGCGGGGAATCTGCGGGAACTTCTAGCCTGAGAAAGTCCAGGATCTAAAATCTCGGATAGATTTTAGATGCCTTCCTGGTGTGCAATCTTCTCTAGCAGAGGCAGAATGCCGGGGCGTTTTTGCCGGTTTTGGAGGGAGCACGTATTACCTGCGTTGTGACGCGGAATGTGAGGTGCCCTCAGCCGCGTGCGAGGTTCGTTCTGCGCGCCAGTTTAACCACAGCCTGATGATGGTTAATGCCAGCGCAGCCCAGGCGCTCGCCTGCTCATGGCTGAGCAGACCGTACACCTGCAGAAGAGTGGCTACCGCAGGAATGATCGCGTTGAGATGCTTAAACCAATTGAACCGCTGAACTGCTCGTTGTTTTTGCTGGCGCGGTTTTTGTGTGCGTGTCATAGTTCGTCCTTTCTGCTGGTTGAGATACGGGGGGGGGCAGGTTCTATCTGGAGGGGTATGCTGTGGGACCTTGTGACAGCATACCCGAAACGAAAGAAAAAGTCATGCGTTTTGATTGAATTATTAATGCAAAATACGATTAAAACCTTGGAATTTCGGGCAGAGTGAACGATTTTGTAATATTTATGACCCGAAAAATAAATCAGTCTGCTAGACTGGTGGCATGGCTATCGGTGACTACATCAAATACAAGACAGGACTCTCCCAGCGGGCGCTCGCCGCCGAACTCGGCATGAACCCCAACGCTATTCAGCGGCGATTCTCGGGTGCTGGAGTAATGGATGTAGAAACCCTTGTCAAGATAGCCGACCGCTTCGGGCTTGACCTGCTCGACCTCATGGTCGAAAGCGGGCTTATCACCACCGCTCGCGCCAAATCTCTGCGGGTGGGCGGGTCTATTCGCGATGTTTCCAACGAAGACTTAATGGGCGAGGTGCTGCGCCGCATGACGGCGGTGCAAACTCGGGAACAGTCGGTGCGTGCCACAGTGCCTCCCGCCACCCCCGTGGAGGTACCCGCTCCCGCATCCGCACAAGCTGGGCGAGCAGTCGCGGGTGCCGCGAGCGGTGCATCCGGCGAAGGAGAGCGCAAATACACGGCAGAGGACTACGCTCTGGCTGCAAAGCGCGGCGAAATCTACGACAGTGAGGAGGGATTCTTTGGTGCCTAGCTACGATCCCTATGCTCACGCACACACGCTCGGGGTCGATATCGTCTGGGGAACGCCCGGGCACGGGATGCTCGGTCGCTACGACCATGCCAGCCGCACCATTACCCTGCGCGAAGGAATGCGCACCCGGCAAGAACGCTCCGTACTCGCCCACGAACTCGTGCACGCCGTGCGCGGAGACGAGCACGACGCCTGGGATGCATCCTACAGTGCACGCCGTGAGCGCAGCTGTGACCTGTTGGCCGCAGAAAATCTGATCGACCCGGGGGATCTGCGCCGTGCCGCCGCCTTCTACCCGGATAACCTGCCCGCGCTTGCCTATGAGCTTGACGTGACCGAAGAGCTTTTGGTGATTTACTTGGATGCGCATCCGCTTACCGTGGCGCAGGCGTAATTTGAGCGAGGGCTCGCTGTCACTAGAAGCAGCGCTATTTCGGGTATTCGGGTGAGCAGAAATTTCGGGAGCATTTTCTTCATCCGGGAGCACTTAAACTGCTCCCGGATGAAGAAAATGCTCCCGCTTTACGGGCGAGTGTATTACTGCCAGCACCCATTCTTTGTGTGAGAGATGCGTTTCTGTATCTTCTATAACAGATAGCTGTTACTATTAAGGTATCTGCTATAGAAAGGATAATCCCATGAAAGCCCTCAACATCACGCAGTACACCGGCATCGACGGGCTGCAGTACCAGGACGTGCCCGAACCCACCCCAGGCCCCGGGCAGGTTACCATTCGCGCAGAATACGCGGGAGTCGGGTATGTTGATGCGCTTCTCGCCGAAGGCATGGCGGAGCTGCCGCTTCCCTGGGCACCGGGTATCGAAGCCGCGGGGCGCATCCATGCCCTCGGTGAAGGAGTAACCGGCCTGCGAGTGGGAGACAAGGTTGCGGCTCCGCTGACCCTGCTGGGTTCAGGAGGCGGCTTCGGCCAAATCTGCCTGGCGCAGGCAAACCTTGTGGCACCCCTGCCTGCGGGCATGAACCCGGCCTTGGCGGCGGTCGTTCCTGCCAATACCCCTACCGCCCTTGCGGCGCTCGAACGCACGGCGCGTCTGCAGCCCGGCGAACATGTGCTGGTGCAGGCCGCTATGGGCGGTTTGGGTACGCAATTCGGGCAGGTCGCCAAGCTCATGGGCGCCGAAAAGGTGGTTGGCATTGTCAGTACCGAAGAAAAACGCCGACTCGCCCTCGAACTCGGCTATGACGAGGTGTGGCTGCGCGATGAACTTGCGGATAAGAGCGGGCGGCAATTCGACGTGATTATCGACCCGGTTTCTGGGCGCGATCGCCCCGAACTCCTTAAACTTCTGCGTTTTGAGGGGCGGCTGATCGTGGTGGGCAACGCCGCTCAAGACGGGGATCAGACGGTGGGCACCAATACCTTCTGGTTCGACGGTATCAGCATGATGGGCTTCAACATCGGGCTGCTCTCCAATGCCTACCCCGATATCGCTACTGCCTATCTGCGCCGCGCTTTGGCGTTGGTTGCATCCGGCGAGGTGACGGTGCCAATTCAGGAAGAAGTCGATATTCGCGACGGTGCCCAGGCTTTAGAGCGGCTTCGCGCCGGTAAAACTATCGGAAAGTTCGTCTTCAGGCACGAACCATACGGGGAATAAGACCAAACGGGAAGATAGATAAAAATTCCGGGGGCGATGGTTATGGCTTTGAAGAATGCACTTCCAAGGCAAACCATCGCTCCCGGAACTGTGTTCATGACACGCACTCGGAATAAAGGCCCTCATTGCATGCAGCTTTCCGGCTAAAAACATGACAGACACCGGAATACATGCAAACACCATAAATACGGGTTTAATGCCTCAAAAACAACGCGAAAAGCCTCAAATATTGCTTAGAGCAGAAGCATATGTGATTTATCTTCGCAATAAAAATATTTTCCTGCCGGATTTCCCTAAAATGGAAGCCTGCACCGGTGTACAGGGTATAAGCTAGGAAGAGATTACACACAACGCCGTATAAAACACAGACAGAACGTCACAGAGAAGTGATACAAACTTCGGAGGCATACCTTGTCAGTGAATGACAACGCTATGAAACGCTGGTCTGGCGATGATGCGTGGATTGAACAGTATTACCAGAACAGCCCCGTTGAAGACCGAGAAGTCTTCTCAACGGAAGAACTAGAAGAGTTAGCGCGAGCGCACCGTGCGCTCGCTGAGACGCGCGAACCCAATACCCCTGCGGTCACCGTGCATAACGACGGATACTCCACCACGCTGCTCGTCGTCACCGACGATATGGGGTACCTCGTCAGTTCCCTCACCGCTGAAATCGCCTCAGACTTCGGCGGCGTCTACTCGCTCTTCCACCCCATCTTCATCGTGGATCGCGACCCCAACGGAAAACTTCTCTCGGCACGCGGCGCTGGTCGCGCCAGTAACCTCGCCAGCGGCGATACCGCAACCTACGGGCTGCCTGTGCTCTCAGCGAAGGACGGCAAGCTCACGGCGCATCCCATGATCGAGTCTTGGATCGCGATTCGCCTCACCCGCAAGCTCAACGACGAAGACAGCGACCGCCTGCGCGCTACCGCCCTGAAAATCCTCGACGATATTAAAGCCTGCGAAACCGATGCCGAAGCCATGGCCGAGCGCGTGAACACTATCGCCGAATCCCTGGATGCGCTGCGCGGCATAACCCTCGGCGAAGGCGAAGAATCTTTCACCGCGCATCCCGGCGGTAACGAACCTTCCTCACGTATTGAAATCGCACAGGACTTTTTGCGCTGGCTCACCCGCGGTAACTTCCTCTTTATGGGTATCAAAGAGCGTCTGCTCGACGGCTCCTCGGGGGTACTCGAACTGGCAGACCGCCCTCACTCGGCACTGGGTATCCTGCGGTCCACCGAAGGGCAGCACCGCATCCGGCTGGAAAACGACACCCTCGCTCGCGCGCTCAGGCCGCGCCCACTCTACATTACGAAGGCGAACACCCGCTCCACCATTCAGAGTACCGACTACCTCGACTACATTGGGGTGCGCCGCTTCAACGCGAGTGGGCGCGTGGTCGGCGAATACGTGATTCTGGGGCTGTTTACCCGCCAGGCATACTCTCTGCCAGCCATAGAAACCCCGCTCATTCGCGAACGCATCGCCATGGTGCGCCGTCGCCTGGGATTCCACCCCGGCTCTTACTCCGATAAGATGCTCATCGGCTTCATCGAAGACTACCCGCGCCTTGAGCTCATGCACGCCACAGTGAATACGCTCACCGAAACTTTCCGCGGCATTATGGGTCTGGAGGAACGGCGCAAGACCCGTCTTTTCCTGCGCCCCGACCAGTTCGCACGGTTTATCTCTGCGGTGGTGTATCTGCCGCGCGATCGGTACAACACCTCTGTGCGCACCCGCATCCAGCAGGTATTCCGCGAAGAATTTGATTTAACCGCCATCGACTACCAGATTTACCTCTCGGCATCGTCGCTGGCGCGTGTGTTTTTCCGCATCCGGCTCGCCGACCCGAACGTCGTGCCGGATGTTGATGTAAGCGCCCTTGAGAAGCGCCTGCAAGCCGCTACCCGCTCCTGGGGAGAGGCTACCGCCGCCGCGCTTGAGGGCTGGAAACCCGGCGCAGAAGGACGCCGGCTCGCCTCCGCCTGGGCGGAAGCCGCGCCAGCAACCTACCGCGCCGACTATGAAGTAGAAAACGCGATCGAGGATATTGTGATTTTTGAATCTCTCTCGGGCGATACCCAAAGGCCCGCCGCTATCAAAGTCGAGACCGGCGACTTAGCTACCACCCGTCTGAAGACCTACCTGTCAGCACCGCATACCCTCACCGAGCTGCTCCCGGTGATGCAGAATATGGGACTGGTCGTCGTTGACCAAAGGCCCTACGAGTTCGCACCCGAAGATGGGCAGGACTACGGATACCTGTACGACTTTGGTGTGCAGTTCCCCGAAGGTGTAGACCCGCACGCTGTCGCAACGCTCTACGAGGATGCGCTCAACGCCTACCTGTTGGGAGAACGCGACTCCGACACCCTGGACCGGCTTATCTTAGCCGATGGGCTCACCTGGAAAGAAGTTCGCTTATTCCGCGCCTTCAACCACTACCTGATTCAGCTGGGCTTGGGCTACACGCCTTCGTTCATGTCAAATACGTTGATGGCGTACCCGCAGATCGCGAAGCTCTACGTCCAGTTCTTCCACACTAGCTTCGACCCGAACAATGGGCTCACCGATGAGCAGCGCGAAGCTCAACGCGAAGAAATCCTGGAGCAGATTCGCGAAGAACTCAACAAAATTCCAACCCTGGACGCCGATCGCTACCTGCGCTCGCTCCTGAAAATTCTCAAGGCTATTCTGCGCACCAACGCATACTTGGGTCGAGAAGCGCTTGCGTTCAAGATTGCGCCCGAGCAGATCGATTTTGCGCCTCTTCCGCACCCCAAGTTCGAAATTTTCGTATACTCCCCGCGTGTGGAAGGTGTGCACCTGCGCTTTGGCAATGTGGCGCGTGGCGGTCTGCGCTGGTCCGACCGCCGCGACGACTTCCGCACCGAGGTTTTGGGCCTGGTCAAGGCGCAGATGGTCAAGAATGCCGTTATTATTCCGACCGGTGCCAAGGGTGGTTTCTATCCCAAGCAGCTGCCCGATCCCGCCGTGGACCGCGACGCCTGGATTACCGAGGGTCGCGAATCCTACAAGGTCTTTATCCGCTCCCTGCTGGATGTGACCGATAACCTCTCCGTTGCTACCGACGGCACCGAAACCGTAGTACGCCCTGAGGGTGTGATCGCCCGCGACGGTGACGACTACTACCTGGTGGTTGCCGCCGATAAGGGGACTGCCGCATTCTCGGATACTGCAAACGCGATCAGCGCCGAGTATGGGTTCTGGCTGGGCGATGCGTTCGCATCCGGCGGCTCGGTTGGCTACGACCACAAGGCGATGGGCATTACCGCCCGCGGCGCGTGGGAATCCGTCAAACGTCACTTTGCCGAACTCGGTCACGACTGCCAGAGCGAAGAATTCACCGCCGTGGGTATTGGCGATATGTCCGGCGATGTTTTCGGCAACGGCCTGATGCGCTCCGAGAAAACCCGCCTGGTCGCCGCCTTCGACCACCGCGATATTTTCCTGGACCCGAACCCGGATCCCGCCGTCTCCTTCGAGGAGCGCGTGCGCCTGTACAAGCTGCCGCGTTCTTCGTGGCAGGACTACAACCGCGAGCTGATTTCTGAGGGCGGCGGCGTGTATTCGCGCGGTTTGAAGTCCATTAAGATCACCCCGCAGGTGCGCGAGGTGCTGGGGCTTGAGGACGACGTTACCGAGCTGGCACCCTCTGAACTGCTTTCCGCGATCCTGAAGGCTCCGGTTGATCTGCTCTACAACGGCGGTATCGGCACCTACGTGAAGGCATCTACCGAAACGAACGCGCAGGTGGGCGATAAGGCAAACGACGCCCTGCGCGTGAACGGCAACGAGCTGCGCGCCAAGATCGTGGGCGAGGGCGGCAACCTCGGCTTCACCCAGCTGGGTCGTGTGGAGGCTGCACGCAACGGGGTCATCATCAATACCGATGCCATTGACAACTCCGCAGGTGTGGAAACCAGTGACCGCGAGGTGAACATCAAGATTCTGGTGGACCGCCTAGTGGCACGCGGCGAGCTTTCGCCGGATGAGCGGGCATCGTTCATCGAATCCCTGCGGGACGAAGTCGGCGCCAAGGTGCTTGAAACCAACGTTGAGCAGAATGTTCTGCTGCAGGGCGAGTTCAACTACGGCACGTTGGGCATCGATGTCTATAAGCGCCTGATGCGCGATCTCGAAAAGCACGCCGGTCTGAACCGTACCGTCGAGTTCCTGCCCACGGATAAGGAACTGCAGGCACGGTTTGACACCACCGGCGAGATGCTGACCCGCCCTGAGCTTTCCGTGCTGGCCGCCTACGTGAAGATTTACCTCACGCACGCACTGGAAGAGACCGACTTCGCGGACGACCCCTACCTGGAGGGTTTGCTGCGCGAATACTTCCCGGCACCTCTGGTGGAGCGTTTCGGCGAGTACCTGAATTCGCACCCGCTGCGCAAGGAGATTATCTGCACCCGCGTTGCCAACGAGATGGTGAACTTGGGTGGCATCACTTTCGCTTACCGTGCGGTCGAAGAAACCAGCGTTGGGGTGGATGCGGTCGCCCGCGCCTTTATCATCGCCCGCGAGCTCTTCGAGCTGGGTAAGGCCGCGAAGCTGCACCGCGAACTGCCCGCGCACACCGCCCTGGATGCATGGAACACCGTGCTGCATGATGATCAGCGCGTTCTTGACCGCGTGGTGCGTTGGTTTATCGCCGAGCGCGGCGTGGTTGCGGGCAATCCGATCAGCTCCCTGCTGGAACGCTTTGGCGATGTGGTGGAGCTTCGCAAGAACCTGCCCGCATACCTCTCGGATGTTTCCCGCGCACGGGTTCGTTCCAAGCGCGATGCTGGCGAGGCTTGGGGTCTTCCCGAAGAACTCATCGTCATCTGGATTCGCGGCTTCGAGGGTTACGCCCTCCTGGATGTTATTCGCTCTGCACGCGATAACGACTTCAAGGCGGTTGAGCTGGCACCGATTTACTTCGCAACCTACGACCGCTTCAAGGTTGATGAGCTGCTCGGCCTCATCAGCGAGCTGCCCCGTAACGACCGTTGGGAGACCCTCTCTCGCCAGGCCCTGCGCGGTAGCCTCTACGAGACCGCCGCAGAGCTTGCAACGTCGGTGGCTGAGGAAGACGCAGGCCACGCTCCAAGCAACCCCGAGGGGGCTTTGCAGGCGTTGGATTCCTGGATTAAGAACCACCCGACCCGTGTGGGCAATATCGACCGCATCTTTGAAGAGGTTCGCAATGCCGAGCCCGACAGCGCATCGCACCCGCGCCTAGCCGTGATCTCGGTGGCGCTGCGAACCCTGTCGAGCGCGTCCTAAATCTCTTCTTAAGATATAACAAAAGCTGTTCCCTCTCTGCCCGTGTGTGGGTGGGGCAGGGAACAGCTTTTGTTGTCGTGTCGCGGTGTGACGCTGATTAAAATGAAGAATATTTTTTAGCCGATATTCCGCTATTTATCAGGGATTTTTAAGTATTTCAGCGCATGGCGCGTGAGATATTTTTGTGCACATCTGACGGTAAACCCCGCAAACTTGGTTCGGTACCGCTATACTCAAGTAGTAGTGAAACCTTGTGATGCACGTATGCGGCTTCCCCTGCCTTAAAAAGCGGGGAATATGTGGCATAAATCCCAGTTGCGGGCTGCGTGTCAAAAATAGTTTACACGTATACAATACAAGGGGTTGAAATCCCGAAAACCGATCACCTAGTCGTTCAGCGCAGTTTTTCCTGCGCGTAGCCCATCCCTGCCCTTAAACCACAGGTACAGGGGCAATATACATATAGGCATTAGGTGAGAATAGCGCTGAAAGAAGTTCCCGTCTTGTCTTCCCACCATGCAGACATCCCGAAAAACCGCTGGAGCTGGAGACTCCTCTACAATTTTCTTCTCTATGTATCTCCCGTTGCACTCCTAACAGTCGCGTTTCCGTTTGTAACCCCCATTCTCAGCAAGAACTATGTGGGGTCGGTGCCGCTTATCCAGATTATTCTGGCGGCATCCATCGTGGTTCCCTGGTTAAGCCAGGCGGTATGCATGCCTATTTACCGCGCCCTCGAATCCGAACATCTGAAAGTTGAGGATGCGCGCCGCGAAGTCCAGGAAGAAGCGGCAATTCTCAAACGGGATCACAAATCCAAAGAGGCGCAAGAACTTCTTGCTACTCTCGATACCGACCCGAAGTATCAGCATATTAGCGAGCTGAGGGCATTTAGCCGCCACTGGGGCTACCTCTATCTGGTGGGCCTGCCCATCGCGTTCCTTTTCGCCATTCCCGTGGTGCTTGTGCTGCACTGGGATATGGTGGCGCTGGTATCCTTCCTCTTTTTGAGTATGCTGAACGTTGCCTATGCGCAGCTGCTTATTGTGCCGAACGTGGCGAAAAACCGTCCGCTGTGGTTCTTCGCATGGTTGGGCTACACGATTGTTCTGCTGACTTTGCCGACCGTGTGGTTCCTGCCTCCGCTGGTAGGGTCGGCCATTCTGTTCAGTGGTATTGGGCGTGAAATTAAGCAGCTGTTCCACTTCAGCCGCCTTCCGCTAGGAGCCGCCTACCGCGACGTCATTCGCGGCCTGCTGACCGGTTCTATCCTCTGGGCTGATAAATACGTGCTCTTCTTGGTGACGAACGGCAAGATCGACGTTATCGCCATTTACATGAGCCTGGTTCCCTGCGTGATCGCCTACAACTACTTCTTCGTGGTTGAATCTAACCGCGTGAACGGCTCTATTCAGCGTCTGTGGACCCTCTTCAATAAACTTCCCTTCAATGAAATTGAGCCGGAGGCGCACGCTGTAGTGCGTATTTCTCACGCCTCCGTGCGCAACACGTTGATTGTCTCAGTTATCTGCTCGGTCATTACGGGCATTCTGATGTATATCTTCGTACCGAACACCTTCCCGCTCGCCTATGCGGGGCTGACGGTGGCATGGTTGTTCCTGGCTATGGCGCTCTTCATCTATCAGCTGGAATACATGACCATGTTTAAGACTGTGCACATTATCGGTGCGGTACACCTGCTGATCGTCACTGTCGCCTTTTCAATCATCCCGAACGATGGCGGTTATCTGCCCATCATTATCGGCGAAGCAATTCTCGCCCTCGTCACATGGATACTCTACCGTCGTGCCTGGGCTAATCCCGAATACTCACTCTTCTGGCGTCGTGCCCTAGCCTGGTAGATGAGAGGTCATATACATTGATAAACACCGCAATGCGTAACCACTATGCCCCGCTGCAATTGCCCGCGCCGGGACCCCGAACACCCGACCCTGATTATCCTGAGGTCGATGTTGCGCTGGTGATGGAATCGACCTACCCCTACCTCAAGGGCGGGGTTTCCGCAGTGGTTCACGATATTATCGTGGAAAACCCGAGCATCAGCTTCGGAATTATTCATATTTCCTGGGATAGTAAACAGGAACTTAAAGACCTGTACGGTATGCCCGAAAACGTCAAATGGGTGAAGGTGATCTACCTGAGCCTAGAGGAGCATAAGGAAGAATTCGCCCAAGAATGTAACCCGAAAAACCTCAAGATGAATCGTCGCCAACGCAAGAAACTGGTGGCGAGACTTATGAGTGCTTTCGATGCTCTTATACACGGCGATGTAAACCCGCTCTGGTCGTTCTACGATGAAGGAATTAACCCCCGCACCCGCACCTACTCCCTTTTTGCTCTTACCGGCACCCGCGAGTTTATGGAGGCAGTCGGTAACTGGGGCTTCCTCGCACAGGTTCCGTTCGGCGAACTCTTCTGGGAGATCCGTAACTTCGTCTCTATCGTGTACGCCCTGCTGCATGAGCGCCTGCCCTATGCCCGCGTGTACCATGCCCACACCACCGGCTACGCCTCACTTTTGGGCGCTGCGGGTGCGCGCGATTACGGCACCAGCTTCCTGCTGACCGAACACAACCTGTATGTGCGCGATACTATCAACACCAAGCTGGAACGCAATATGGCCAAGCCCGTCACCACGGATTACGCCTTCCTGAAGGAGCCGCGCGATAAACCCGAGCTGGGTCCCGTCACGCTCGAAGAGACCGCGTGGTGCGTCTGGTTCCTGGAAATGGGACGTTTCTGCTACCCCAGCGCCGATATGGTGACCTATCTGTACCCCAAAGCGATTGAGGAGGCGCGCGGCATCGGCGCGCCCATCGACCAGTACAACGAGGGTGAAGAAGACCGCGCGGTCGTGCTGCCAAACGGTATGCTCATCGAGAGCGTGTACCCGGCGTATGTGGGGCGGCAGACTGCTCGGGCGCGCATCCTGGCGGAGGGTCGCGGGCACATGTGGCGTTTTGTGTTTATTGCGCGTGTGGTGCCCATTAAGGGGCTCACAGACCTCGTGAAGTCGCTTGCGCTGCTGCGTGATGCCGGGCTCGACAACTTCCACCTGGATGTGCTCGGACCGAAGAACCATATGCCGGAATACTATGAGTTGTGCGTGCGCACGATCGAAGAGCTCAATATGGGCGACTTCATTACCTTCCACGGCACCGTGAAGGTGCGCGAAATGCTGGACCGCTTCGATGTTCTGCTCATGCCCAGCTACAACGAAGGTCAGCCCATTGTGGCGCTGGAAGCGATGGCAGCGTCCATTCCGCTGGTGAGTACCGACGTGGGCGGTATGTCGCAGCTGATCGATGATGTGCTGGTCACCTCGGATGGCAGTGAAATAGGTAACTGCGGTATTCTAACCATTCCGGGCGATGTTGAAGGCTTCACGCAGGCGCTTCGCACCATGATGGAGGAACCCAGCATCTATGAGCGGTACTGTGTTAACGCTTACAACCGAGTTGTAAAGTTCTTCCAACTTCGCCTGGTTATGGACCGTTATGACCAGATATACCGTAAGCTAGGTAAAATACCTCAGCGAGTTACGGAGCAGATTGAAGAATGAGCGATAATTCTCTACGAGCCGGCACTCCGGGAAAATTTGGTGCCTGGATTCGATACGGCGGAGACCCTATATCGGAAGATCAGCTGGCCTTTGCGGCGCAGAACTACGCGGTAGCTATTCTGCAGCCCTGGGAGCTGGATGCGGCACGCTACCTCAAAGAGCAGTCGCCTAATATGGTGGTGCTCGCCTATAAGTGCCTTTCTTCCAGTCGCGCCTATGAACCAGGCCCCATTTACTCTTCGGGTGTCTCTTATAAATATGCGCAAGATCTTCTGAACACAACCGGTAAGGATTTGTTCGCCCGCCGCCTAGACGGCTCTTTGATCGAGTGGTCGGGGTACTGGCAGCACTACCAGATGGCGGTGTGGAGTGCCGACTACCGCTGGCAGTGGGTGCACTCCGTGGTGGAAGAACTGCGTAACTCGCCCTTTGACGGCGTGATGGCTGATAACGACGTAGAGAATGATTATTACGGACTAAACCTGCCGATTCAGGGCGTTGAAAGCATCACCACGATTCGGCAGCATCTCGATTTTTTGATCTCCTTCGCCGGTATTGAGCTGAATAAGATCGGCAAAATCCTGGTGCCTAATATTGCCGAATCGCGCCTGCGCTGGGGCAAATGGGAAAGCCACAGTGCCTACGGCGGCGGGTTCGAGGAAGTGTGGCTCGGCTGGGGCGCACAAGAATTCCTCAGCGGCGCCTACGCCACCATGCAGGGAAACCATATTGGGCGCGGCGCCGAAGGCTTGGTAACGCTGAATGCGGTGCAGGACCGCTCGGGCGATGCCTACGGCGCTGTGAATACCCAGCAGTCCCTTCCTAAGGTCACGATTTTGCGCACCCCGCACGGGTACTCGACATCGCCGATTAGCGGCACGGATGAGAATCTGCTGTATGGTCTGGCTGGGTTCTGGGTTTTTGGAGGCGGTCGCTTTACCGGTATCAACGCAACTCAGCACGATGCCTATGACGGTACTCCGAACGCGCCCGAGCTGTCCTTTGACTTGGGGGCTGCATCCGGTGAGATTGAGGCTCAGGACAGCGTACAGACCCGTGCTTTCACGCAGGGCTGGGCGGCTCTGAATACGAGCGACCGCACCACGATGGTGCGCGTGCCGCAGGATCAGGGGCTCGTAGATGCGCAAAACAATGCGGCACCAGCCACCCTCACCTTAGAAGGCCATCGCGGGGTTATTTACCGTAAGCGGTAATTTTAAGGTCTCTTGCTATAGCGTATATACGGCGGTATTCTGTACCCTGCCCGGGGTTGGAATACCGCCTATCTGTTACATGTACTGACAACAGACCGGAATAAAGTCCGTTTCATGTCAAGAAACGGGCTGATTCACAGCGCAGCAGCCCTGTACTGTGAAACAAGCGGTTGGAATACGACCAGCCATTCTCGTGGTGCTGAGTTTAAGGAGTGAATTACAGTGAATATTCTTTTGATCGACGGCGGTAAAGCATTTGGACACTCGGCGGGTCGCCTGAACCACACCCTGCATCAAACAGCCCGTGATACGTTATCGGCGCTCGGTCATCATGTGCGAGAAACTGTGATTGACGACGGGTACGATATTCACCAGGAAGTAGAAAAATTCCAGTGGATGGATGCGGTCATCTGGCAGATGCCCGGTTGGTGGATGCACGAGCCGTGGACCGTGAAAAAATATATGGACGAGGTGTTTACCGCCGGCGCGGGCACCCTGTACGCTAATGATGGTCGCAGCAGCGCTAACCCTACTGAAGGATACGGCACGGGCGGTCTTCTTCAGGGGCGGCGGCATATGCTGTCGCTGACATGGAACGCGCCTCGTGAAGCTTTTATCCGGGAGGGCGACTTCTTCGAGGGAGTCGGGGTAGATGCCCTCTATATGCACTTTCATAAAGCCAATGAGTTCTTGGGGACTACCCAATTACCCACCTTTATTTGCAATGATGTGATTAAAAATCCGCAGGTCGAACAGTATCTCGCTGACTATACTGCCCACCTCAACGAGGTCTTCGGTCGGGCGTAAGGGTTTAAGCCTGCATGCCTTCATAAGCATGCCTGAGCAGACGGCATCACGTGAAAGCTGACCGCATAGAATCGGATGCAGATTTCTCCATCGCATCATGTCATCACCAGGAAGGTAGTTAAGATTATGGCTGCTGAAAACAATGAACGTTATCTGCGTGGGAAAGAGGTACTTGCCCGGGTAGAGCAGAACCCTCATGGATCTATTCTTGATAGCTTAGCTTCTTTTTCGCCTGACCTAGAACGGTTCGTCGTGGAGTTTGGGTATGCAGATGTTTTTGATCGGGAAGGTTTATCCGATCAGTCTCGCCAGCTCATCACCATATCTGCTCTGGCTGCACTTGGGAATGCAGCTCCGCAGCTGGAATTCCACATTAATGGAGCCCTCAATGTGGGCTGTTCTCCTGAGCAGATTATCGAGACTTTTATCCACGTGACTATATACGCCGGTTTCCCCGCTGCATTAAATGCCGTCTCTGTTGCCCGTAAGGTTTTCACCGAACGCGGTATTGACGTGAACTTAGATACGCATAGCACCGAGCCTGACAAGCGTTTCGAGGTAGGTTCTTCGTATCTTGAGCGTGTAGATGGAGCTGGTGGCGAGGCTGTGGTTGAATCGCTTCAAGATATTGCACCAGATTTAGGCCGCTACATTGTCGAGTACTCATTTGGCGATGTTTATTCTCGACCCGGGCTGAGCCTGTGGGAACGCGAACTGGTCTCTGTGGCTGCGTGCAGCGCTTTAGGAACGTGCGTGCCTCAGCTGCATGTTCATATCAACGGCTTCTTGAATGTAGGCGGCACTCAAGACGAACTTGTGGAACTGATGATTCAGATAGCGGTCTATGCAGGATTCCCCGCCGCCCTAAATGCTATCGCCAGTTTGCGGAAAGTATTAACGGAGAATAATGCATAATGACGATGCGCGCGAAGTGGTGAAACCAGGGGTTTAAAGGTGGCTCTGTTCGCAGGGCGGCGCATAAAAATATACGGGTGATTCCCTGAAAATATGTCAGGGAGCCACCCGTATATTCTTATCAAGCTATATAGCTATTCGGCTATATATACTAATCAAACTCTATTTTGTGGGGTACGAAGGTGCTTCTTCGCCAGCCATGCGTTCGAGCACGCGTACTACCTGGCAGGAGTAACCGAACTCGTTGTCGTACCAGACGTACAGGATGGCTGAGTCGTCGGTGACGACGGTGGCAAGCGCATCCACCACACCTGCGTTACGGGAACCCACAAAGTCGGTGGAGACGGCCTCATGCGAATCGGAGTAACCGATCTGGCGGCGAAGCTCACCGTTGAGGGCAACCTGGCGGAAGACCTCGTTCAGCTCATCCTTAGAACCGACGGGCTTAGCTAGCTTCACGTTCAGAATAGCCATCGAAACATCCGGGGTGGGAACGCGAATAGCGTTACCGGTCAGCTTGCCCTCCAACTGGGGGAGCGCCTTAGAAACAGCACGTGCCGCGCCGGTTTCGGTAATCACCATGTTCAGCACCGCCGAACGGCCGCGACGATCACCCTTGTGGAAGTTATCGATCAGGTTCTGGTCATTCGTGAAAGCGTGCACGGTCTCCACGTGACCGCGTTCCACGCCGTACACGTCATCAAGAACCTTCAGTGCGGGGGTAATCGCGTTGGTCGTGCAGGATGCCGCCGAAAGAATCTTATCGTCGTCGGTAATGATGCTATCGTTCACGCCGAAGACAATATTCTTCATATCGCCCTTACCGGGAGCGGTCAGCAGAACGCGGGAAATACCGGGGCGCTCAAGGTGCTGGGTCAGCCCCGGAACATCGCGCCAGCGGCCGGTGTTATCGACCAGAAGCGCATCCTCAATACCGTACTCGGTGTAATCCACAGTGGTCGGATCTGACGAGTAGATGAAACGCACCGGCAGACCGTTAGCAATAATAGTGTCGTTCTCAGCGTCTACCTTAATAGTGCCCTTGAACGGACCGTGCACCGAATCGCGTGCCAGCAAAGAAGCACGCTTCTCAAGATCGTTCTCGGTGTTCTTACGCACCACCACCGCACGCAGACGCAGGTTTGCCCCCAGCGATGAGGAACGCTCCAGCAGAATACGCGCCAACAGACGGCCAATGCGCCCGAAACCATAGAGCACCACATCCTGCTGCTTGACGGTCTCGCCCTTCTTGTCAACCGATGCGCCAACCTGCTCGGGCAGCCACATGGAGAAGTCGGGAGAACCCGCATCAACATGCTGGCGATGCAGAGCCGCAATGTTGATCGAGCAGGGACCAAGGTTAAGGTCAAAAAGCGCCTGAACCAGCTCTAGCGTATGCTCGGGGTTCAGCGGGGTTCCATCAACCTTCGCGGCACCATCATGCAGGCGCAACAGCTGAATAACGGACTTATTAACCAGGCTGCGACCGTGAATATTAAGAACTACACCGTTCTCGCGGTTTAGCTTACCGATGAGGGGAATCATCTCTTCGGCCTGGGTTTCGCGGGCAATCCACTGCTCGTGAGTGTTTTCGGGAGTCGTCACTCTTGACCTTCTTCCTCAATGGACGTCTTCGTCGGAATTTGTTGTTCGTGCCGATGCGCATGCCCAGCTTATCGGGCAGCACGCAACCGACTCTGCTTTAAGTCTAACCTCTGCGGCGAACGGTTTTATTCCCTCACGCCGTCGAATCTGTGAAATCTAGCACGCTTTGCACGATGCGCTACGCCCGAAGCCAATAAAGCCCACACAAGCCCTCACACAAGAAGCGAAAACAACGGGAATAACACACAGAAACACACTCCACCGCGAGGCAACCTTGAGTAGAATTGAGACATGTTAACTGTCATCGGTGAAGCACTCGTAGATGTCGTCCACAGCAACGACGCCCCCATGCACGCCTACCCCGGCGGATCTCCCCTCAACGTCGCCGTCGGCGCCGCACGGCTAGGGCACAAGACCCGGTTTATCGGCCACTACGGAACCGACGAACACGGCGCCAGCATCGCCGCGCACCTGAGCGCATCCAAAGTGCAGGTACCCTTCGAGCCGCGTGCCGCACGAACCTCAACCGCGCAGGCGTATATCGGGGAAGACGGCGCGGCACGCTACGAATTCGATATCGACTGGAGCCTCGACAGCTACGCCGACGACATTCTAGCCCTAGCCCCCAGCTGCGAAGCGCTGCACACCGGCTCTATCGGGGCGATGCTCGAACCGGGCGCCCACGTGGTTGCTCAAGCACTCACGGCGGCACGAGAAAGCGCTCTTATCAGCTACGACCCAAACTGCCGCCCCACCATTATTAGCGACCGTGCCCTCGCCCAGAGCTGGGCAGAAAAATTTGCTGCGCTCGCCTCGGTGGTGAAGGCAAGTGACGAAGATCTGACATGGCTATATCCTGACCGTTCCCTTGCAGAAACCGCGCATGCCTGGCTCGACCTCGGCGTAGAGCTGATGGTGATAACCCGCGGTGAAGTCGGACCGATCGCTTACACCCGTGCATACCCCAACGGGATTGAAGAACCGGCCTATCGCGTGGAGGTTGCAGATACTGTAGGAGCGGGCGATTCGCTCATGGCGGCGCTGATCGCCGCGCTTCTCGACAGAGGCATCAGCGGTGCTCAAGCACGCAGCAAACTGGCCGCACTCACCCGCGAAGATATTCAAAATCTGCTACGATTCTCCGCAACGGCGGCGGGAATTACCGTCTCGCGTTCCGGAGCGAACCCGCCCACCCGCGAAGAACTTAACGCCGTACTCAACGGCTAAGTCAGCTACCCGACCAAACGAGGAGGACTACCGTGACTAACAACCTCGGCACCGCACCCCTGCCGCGTGAACCCTACGCCGGGCTGCCCGACCTGCCGCTCTTCAACCTGACCTCCACCGACCTTGAAAACGGCGCCGCCGCGCCCACCGCCATGCTCTCGGCGCTCTTCGGCGTGCCCGGCGGGCAGGATCAGTCTCCACAGCTGAGCTGGTCGGGATTCCCCGAAGAGACCAAATCCTTCGTTGTCACCTGCTACGACCCGGATGCGCCCACCCCCAGCGGGTTCTGGCACTGGACCGTATCAAACATCCCCGCATCGGTCACCGCGCTTGAGACCAACGCGGGCGCTATCGTCGGCGGTCAGGGTGGCGCAGCGCTTCCCGCCGGGGCGATAGCGCATCGCAACGACGCCGGAACCCCCGGATTCGTGGGTGCGGCGCCTCCAGCAGGGCACGGGCCGCACCGCTACATATTCTGCGTGACTGCCGTGGACGTACCCGAACTTGAGGTAGACGAAAACACCTCACCTGCCGTCGTGAACTTCAACCTCTTCTTCCACGGCATCGCGCGTGCCTTCCTGACCGTCACCTACGCAGAACCGGCGGAGTAGGCGCTTATTCTCGCATGATTAAGCTCATCGCCAGCGATCTGGACGGCACGCTCATCGGGCCTGATTTTCGTTTTCGCCCACGCACCCTGCACGCCCTAGAGGCGGCACGTGCGGCGGGCATCGACATCGTGTTCGTGACCGGGCGCCCGAGCCGTTGGCTTACCCCGCTGCGGGAACAAACCGATTTTGATTCCTACGCCATTTGCTCGAACGGCGCCGTGGTGTATCACCTGGGCGCCAACGAAGTAGAGGCGGTTAACGGTGCCGAACCCGCCGTGATCGAGCGTGCCCACACTCGGCTTGAGCCGATATTCCCCGAGGTCACCTACACCCTCGAAACCGTAGATACCGTCTACATTCAGGGGCCGCACGACGGGGGAGACGTGCTTGAGGGCGCTCGCGTGGTTGAATCCTCTATGGCGGAGGCATTCGTGGCGCTTGGCGACACTCCGATTATTAAATACCTGGTTCGGGTGCCCGGTATGGACCCTGATATTCTGCATGTGCGTGTGGCGCAGACCGTGGGTGAGCTGGTGTCGGTCACGCGCGGGGTTGTGGGCGAGCCGCTGATCGAGATGGGCTCGAAGACTGTGAATAAGGGGCGCACTCTCGCCCAATTTGCCGCAAGGCACGGTATTGAGGCGCACGAGGTGATGGCTTTTGGCGATATGCCTAACGATGCCGAAATGCTGTGCTGGGCAGGCCGCGGGTATGCGATGGCATCCGGCGAGCCTGCGCTGATTAAGAAGGTAGGGCGCACCTGCCCGCCCTTCGGGGAAGACGGCGTGGCGCAGGTGATTGAGGCGATGCTTCAGGGGCGCGGCGAGGTACAGTACCGAGCGATGTAGACTCTGCATGACTGCATGCCGGCGGTCTTGTCCAAATCCTCATCTAAATTTTTGCCTCTCGTCTAAAAATTTTTGGATGAGAGGCGTATTTTTTTTGGATGAGGGAGCCGTCGAAAGTACGTACTGGGCATAAAACGGTCGTCTATATAGAAGTAATTCTTTCTATTATCGCTTATACTAGAAATAGTTCTTTCTATATGAGGGTATAAAGATTATGGCGTATATTCCCACCAAAGTGCGCCGGGCCGCGCGGACGATCGGCGAGCGGCTGCGCATCCAACGTAAACTGATGGGTCTGACCGCCCAGATGGTTGCGGAACGTGCAGATATTACGACCGTGACCCTGCGGCGCATTGAGCAGGGCGAATCGGTGCGTACCGACGTGCTTTTTCGTGTGCTGAGGGTGCTCGGCATGCTGGATGCGGTCGTCACCGCCACCGATCCGTATCTCACGGATGTCGGCCGCCTGCGTGCCAGCGAAAAACTCCCTAAGTCGGTGCGCATCCCCAAAAGCGAAATGGGCTGGTAACTATGAGTGAAACAGTGCAGGTTACTACAATGACAGGCGACCGTGAGGTAACCGCTGGTCGCCTTTTCATCAACCGTGGAACCGGAGTATTTCACTACGATGCAGCATATCTAGCGAACCCTGCCGCCTACGCTCTTGCCCCATCGCTCCCTCTTGTTGCTGGCGCACAGCCCCTTGATGGGTTGGGCGGGCTGAGCGATTCTGCCCCTGACAGGTGGGGACGTAAACTCTTGCAGCGTGCACGAAAACGCACCTCGCTCAGTGAGTTCGACTATCTTCTGGGGGTAGATGATGCCGGGCGGCAGGGCTCTTTACGATATTGGATAGACGATACCCCGTTAAGCTCCGATGGTACGGGTATACCCCATGAGCTGGATTTGCCCGAACTACTGACGACAGCGGATGCTATAGAGCTTGATCCGTCTGCCGTAGATGATATTCAGGCGCGGCGTCTTTTCCGTGCTACCGGTTCGCTTGGCGGCGCCCGCCCAAAGGCAAATGTGCTGATCAATGGCGAGTTGTGGCTCGCAAAGTTTCCTAAGCCTGTGGGTGATGAGTGGGATCTCATGGGGTGGGAGTACACTCTCAACCGCCTGAGCGCCGATCTGGGTATTATCGTGCCGCAAGCGCGCCTGCTGAAAATTACCGATATTAATGGTGAAGATCGGCATATCTATGTGGCGCGTCGTTTTGACCGCCTGCAGGACAGTCGGCAGCGCATCCCCTATATTTCTGCGATGACGGCACTGGAAGCGTCCGACGGCGATGGCGGGGACTGGGTCGATGTGGTGGAATATGCCCGAGAAGAAGGCGCAGATACCGAGCAGCTGTGGAAGCGCGCTATGCTTGGGGTGCTTGTGGGGAATACCGACGACCATTTGCGTAACCACGGGTTTTTGCGGTTTGGGCGTGAATGGGGAATAGCCCCGTGTTTCGATATGAATCCAACCCCTGATGGTGATACCCATCAGCTGGCTCTCTTCGGCGATCCCTCATATGAACCTTCTGCGCTTGTCTCTAAAGATTCGCTTTCTCTTTTTGGAGTATCTGAGCAGGATGCGCACGGCTGGCTGCGAACCGCAGCTCCTCTGCTGGAACGTGCCCCGGAACGCGCTCGCGGCTATGGGGTAGATGCGCCCAGCGCCTCTGTAATGCGCCCACGTTTTGAGCGTGCAACACAAGCAGTGCGGGAACTGAGGGATTAGAAATTTATAATAAGCGGTGTATTTCAGAGAGTTATTTAGCGATAAAAATACAGAAATAAAAAGTATAGTCCAGTGAAAATACGGTTAATTATTAACTATATTTGAAATTTATATCTAACTATAAGTTATCTATCAGTGCGCATTTATCAATGCTCAAGAGCTGACCCGTCGCATTAGCGGTTCTGCTGATTATCTTCCGCGTCAATCCTTTTAAAGAAGGAATAGTAAATAATTTGAACAAAAACGATCAGCATGATGATGAGGATTATTGGAACCGTTATATATTCGATTTTCATGTGCCGATCTAGCACGTCCACGCCGAAGGTGATAATCAGAAAGACCATGAGGTAGTTCGATTTCGTCTTCATCTTTCCCACTCTAACATTGCCGAGTGCAAGAATTCTTGCACCTATCAGCTTTATAAAGCCATATAAAGCTGATAGGGTGGTGTGTACAAGGGAAGGAGTGCATCATGCCTAAGAGTTTAGCGACCGAAGAGTTCATCACAGGTGTTCTGCACGATACTGAGCGGCGCATCCGTGAACAGATCGATCGGGGTGAAATCACTCCCACTGCCGAGTCTATGCAGGAGCTCTCGAACGCGCTCTCGCATACGGTTGAGGTGCGCAAGGGTGCGCGGGGGTCTGGGAAGTATATTGGCAAGGTGAAGGACAGCCGCAGCACCCGCGAATACCTTGGCGGCATCAGTCTGCAGGCTCTCAACGATAGGGTGCGCAAGAACAATATTCTGCGCCTCAAAAACAAAGCGGGACGTAACGGATATCCGGTTTTTCAGTTCAAAGACGGGGCAGTGGATCCGCAGGTTCGGCAGGTTATTAAAATATTGTTAGATAGCGGCCTTACCGAGTGGGGTGTAGCTTTTTGGCTTGCTCGTCCGTCGAAATTCTACGATGATCGCCCCGCAGTCGAGTACATGAAGGACTCCGAAGAGAACTTCAAGCTCGTTGTGGCTCATGCTCATGAGGACGCTGCTAACCGGAGGGCAAACTACTAATGACTAAGACGCCTGCTGAACGTCATGATTCCACTTTGCGTCCGCCTCGTCGTCCGCTTGACCCTACTAAAATACCTGCAGTTTCAGTAGGGTATGGATCAGGGTGTCATGAAACAGGTACCTGGTATCGTGCATATCTACGAGATGCACCTGGAGGTCAAAGAGACTGCCGCTATTTTTCCTCCGGCTCCGGAAGGTACGATATATCTTTCCCCGGAGGAACGCTTAACCTGGCTGGCACTGAGGAAGTTGCTATTCGCGAGAAGCTAGGGGCTGAACTCATTAACCGAGATATGGTACCGATGGATGAGTTCGACGGCGTTTATGTGGCTCGTGTTCAGCTCCCACGCGTATTTAAGGTTGCTGATTTTCGTCAAGCATTTGGTGGCTTTGCGCCCGGGGATATTTCTTCTGCGTTGTTTCACGCTGAGGGCTATTCTGTTACTCAACAGTGGGCAGAAGCGGTTCGGGAAGCAGGGTTAGAGGGGATTATTGCACGTTCGAGGTTCAGCAGCGGAAGTGCTCTATACCTTTTTGGAACTAGCGGCGAAAACCGGGAGTTTGGCAGCATTGGCGGCGAAGAGACAGCACTCAGCGTAGCGCGCGCTATACCCTTCTTCCCTGAGATCGTGAGCGTTGAAGAGGAAGAGTTCGAATTCGAGTAATGGGTACGGGCTGTATCTTCATACTCATATGACATCTAAAAATGCCTTGGCGCACATAGCGTGTTATGTGCACCAAGGCATTTTGGCATCCTCGGAAGGAAACTTTTGCCGGTCTAGTGTCCCAGCTCGTCGTGGTCCCTATCAGTGAAGGGATCCAGCGGGTCGCCCGCCGCCTTCGTACGTTTGGCGATGAATGTCATCAGGTGGAACACAATCAAGGTCGCCGCCGTGCCGAGTGCAATACCCGCGAACGACAAGCCCGAGAACTCCCAGGTGTAATCCGCGATGCCCACAATCAACGCAACAGCGGCGGTCGTCAGGTTAATCTGGTTTGAGAAATCCACGCGGTTCTCGCTCCAAATACGCACGCCGAGCATCCCGATCATGCCGTAGAGCACGGTTGCGGCACCTCCAAGAACACCCGCCGGAACGGTCGCAATCGCAGCGCCAAACGCCGGGAAAAGCGAGAGAGCGATCGCGAAAATCGCAGCCACCCAGTATGCCGCCGTCGAATACACCTTGGTTGCCGCCATAACACCGATATTCTCGGCGTAGGTGGTCGTACCGGAACCGCCGCCAAAACCGGCGACAGTGGTCGCTAAACCGTCCGCCATGAGCGCGCGACCCGAGTACTCATCCAGGTTCTCGCCCGTCATGAACGCCACCGACTTCACGTGCCCAATATTCTCGGCAACCAGCACCAGAATCACGGGAATAAACAGCCCGGCAAGCTCCCAGTGGAACTCAGGGTTCTGAAAATGCGGCAGGCCGATAATGCCCTGCTGCTGCACGGTCTTTTCGATGGTCGAGAAGTCTACCTCGCCGCGCACAACCGCAGTCACATACCCGATGATCACGCCCAACAGAATCGAGAGGCGACCAATAATACCCTTGAACAGCACCGAAATCAGGATAATCGAGATAAGGGTTACGAGTGCGGTGATGGGCGCCTTCATGAAGTTCGCTTTCGCACTCGGTGCCAGGTTGAAGCCGATGAGCGCCACGATCGCGCCGGTCACCACGGGCGGCATGAGCTTCGTCAGCCAGCCGGTACCCGCAAACTGCACAATAACACCCACCAGGAAGAGCGACAGACCCGCCATGACGATGCCGCCGAGCGCACCCGCCGGGCCGTGCTGGTTTGTCGCCGCCGCCAGAGGTGCGATAAACGCAAAGGAAGAGCCCAGATAAGAAGGCACACGCCCGCGCGTGATGAGCAGGAACAAAACGGTGCCCAGGCCCGAGAAGAACAGCGTGGTTGCGGGTGGGAACCCGGTCAGCAGCGGCACCAGGAAAGTTGCACCGAACATCGCCACCACATGCTGGGCGCCGATGCCGATCGTAATAGGCCAAGCGAGGCGTTCGCTCGGCGCCACGACCGAGCCAGGTTTAATACTTCTGCCGTCGCCGTGCAGACGCCAGCCAAAACCGGATTTCTGTGTGCTCATGGGATGCGATCTCCAGGTGAAAGTGAGGACAAAATTCCCAGTAATTCTACACCTGTTGAACCTGGTGTGCGCATTGTAGAAAGGCTCTTGATGCGAATAAACGGATTTTCACCGCTTTATTCACACCAAGAGCCTATTTAGCAGGGGAGGGGGGGGGAAGAGAAAGAGGGAGAGCCTACCGTTCCCGAGGCTGCATTATCATGGATATGTAGGACGCTGATGCAGTAATTTGCCTGAATATCTTACATACCAATACGTCAAAGAACCTATCCAAGTAAGACGTTTTGACTGCTATCGAAGCTTAGAACTGGTGTCCTAAACCGTATGTTAAAGTCGAGAAATTTAGCTTGACGTAACCCAGCCAAGCACCATAAAGTCTGTAGTGGTAGCAAGTTCTTCGCAACTAAAGCGCCTTTCTGAGAGCCCGTCAGTAGCACGGACTCTTGTGCTGTATTCTGAAGTAGCAGGCAAGAGCCAGTTTATATGGTACTATGCTAGAATTTTTACTTCGTAACATTTTGATTAAAGCTGAGATTTAGGTCAGTTTAATCGTATAGTTAACCTTATAGAGTGATAGACTTTAGGGGAGTTATGTACAACTACGAAAATAAAGTTAGAAGATCTGTACGTTATTATCAGATTATTCAAGAGCATAAAAATTCTGGCAAACAAAATATGTCTTTACCGCATTGGAAAGAAGTATTTAGTCTATTTTTCGATGGCCATGGTAACACAGTTCATATTGATGAAGTTACATATCAGTTGCATGATAATGTAGATGGGCTTGTCGTTATTACTATGCACAAAAAGATTGATCTTACTTTTGCTACCAAAGAGGATGAAAGTAATGGGAATTTTACAGATGTGGATCCAGGTGAGCAAGAGGTTCAGCGTTTTGCTCATGCTTCAGTCGCAGTTGTTGGGGAGTTGGAGGACAAGTTATACGTTGCAATCACTAAAGGTGGTCATAGTGGATCCCCTGCGAAGACTGCATTCACCGCCATACTGACTGAAGCAGTACCAGTACAAGATGGTTGGAGCTGGAGGGTTGATGGGGTCATGAATGAGTCTGACTATGAGAAACTTAAGGCGAGTAATGGAATCACAATGATTGAGGGAAGTTTTGTAGCTCACGCTTCAGAAGGAGAAATTGAAGGGTTAGGGTATGCAAGCCCTATGGAGAACTTGGCGAAGCATATAGCAGATTATGTTAGTACAAATGTTAGGGTCAAGGTAACAATTGATTTGCTAGATTACAGTAATGAGAATACAGCAAAAGCTCGAGATCTTGCCATAAAAACTCCTTTTGAAACTACAAAAGGCAGAAAGCCCAAAGTGAAAGCCCAAATGATGAATGGCGAAGAGCTATTAACGTTAGCGCAGCATAACTTTTCGTCTGAGATATATTTAGATATTAATGATATAATAGGGGTAAAATTTTCTGCGCTTATCAATAGGTCAATTGAAGATTTTCATCTTAATGCACAGAAACTCCTTCAAAGTTGACTTTGTGTTTGCTTATTTTGAGAGGTGGTGAAGGCCTGTGAGTCTAGAACAAAAACGTATATTGCGGTATACTTTGCTTGATCTAGTATTTTTCTTTTGTGGATTTGTAATTTCATTATATATTGCAAAAAATTATCCAATAGATATAGATATTTCTTTTTACGGGTTAGTTCTTGCATTTTCCATTGCGACCTTCACAATATCTACATTTGTTTGTACCATGAACTATACTGGTCAAAATAAGTTGTTAATATTATTGATCGAGAAGCAAGGAGATCTTTTTAAAAATCGATGGATGCTTATTTTTATATTTGAAATTGCAGCTGCTTTACTCCAAATATTTAGTTTTATCATTAATAGTTATTCGCAGCAGATTGCTATATCTATTGCTTTGGGTGGGCTTGCACTTTGCACTGCTCAAGTAATTCGTTCTATCCGTCTTTTAATAGCAATAATGAGAATAGCTGAGATGAGTCAAAAGAAAGAAGCAAGAGATATTAAGCAGGCTGAAACGATTCAGCAACTTGATAAATATGCATACGAAGAGGCTAAGCGACGCAATAGAGAGCGTCGAAGAAAAGACAAGAATATTGACTAAATTTTAATTAAAATTGTAGAAACCTGATTCAGAATTAAGGAACTTGTAGTGGTATCAAGTTTTTTGTAACTGAAGTGCCTTTCCGAAGGTCCGTCAGAAGCACGGGTTCTTGCATTTATTATCATCTCCTTACCGCCTCCCCCGGCGTTGGCGTAGCAGGCGGGAAGCCAGCACATCCAGGGTGATGCCGAGCAGACCGATCACCAGAATGACCGCGAGCATTTCATCATAGGCTAGAAGGTCGCGAGCGTTCAGAATCTCATACCCAGCCCGGAGAAAACACCCAACATCTCCGCTGGAAAATAATGACCCAGAGATACCAACGCCAGACGCACACCCGCCAGAATCGACGTCACTAGCGCAGAGAGAAAAGCGCCGTCCGCAGTGTCTCCCATGGGGTTGCCTCCTAGGGTGAAGGCCAGCTGTCGGTAGATCGGGTCCAGCCCGTGCACCCCAAACTCTACGGTCAGTCCAATAGGCTATACCGCCGCCATCGCTACCAGAAAAATCACGGGCGCGCCGCCCACCCCACGGCGATCGGCTCCCACGAAAGCTCGTTCAGCCCCAGCGTGCCGAGAAGGCTGTCTACATTGCCTGCATTCATAACTCCTCGGTTGCGGCGGAGTTTGCCACCAAGTGCCACATTATCACGCACATTTAGCCACGGCAGCATGCCGACTGCTAGAAGACCATCGCTAAATTCCCGGCGAACCGAACCCACCCGGAATCTAAGGTTTCCAGGCCCGCCACCGAGCGTAACAGCGTGGACTTACCGCTGCCGGTCGCCCCCAGAATCACAAAGGACCCGCCGGGTTCGAGGGTCAGATTTACTCCGTTCAGGACCGGGGATGCGCCTCCCGAGTATGTCTTCACAGCATTGCGAATAGGTAAAGCGAAGAATTCATGATGTATACACGTGTGTAAAAAATGGATAAATAGGCTCTTGGCGTGAATAAACGGATTTTCACCGCTTTATTCACACCAAGAGCCTATATAGCAGGGGGAATCGCTACAGCGCCGCCTGCAAATCCTCTAAGTGGTCGTACTTTGAGAGCTCGAAACGCAGATGCCCCTCAGTCGGCGACTGCACCGGCAGGAACGAAGCCTCACGCAAACGCCGCGCGGTCGGCGAGGAAGCAACGTAACCGGCGCCTCCAACAACCTGCAGCTCAAAATGCGTAGCAATCGTTGCCAGATGCGAAACACCCAGGCGCAGGCTCAACAAATCGCGACGCTCGGCACGCTGCGGCTCACGCGCTAAACGCACCAGCTCATCGCGCAAACTCTCGTACTCGCCCACAATCAGCGGGAACTCAGAACTGAAAATACCCTGCGAAGCCTCAAGATGCTTCGAAGCCTCCACCAGCGCACCGGCGGCAAGACCCAAGCAGAACGCGGACTGCACCAGCAAGAACGGCGCGGTCACATCGTTGAGAAAACCCTCAAAATTATCGGTCAGAATATCCTCGGTCGGCACAAAAACATCCTCAAAAATGATCGTGCCAGACTCGGTTCCGTTGAGCGCCAGCAGGTTACGGTGATACGCAACCTTCAGCCCAGGAGCATCCTGGCGAACCGTCACAATATACCGGTTCGGATGCCCCTCCTGCGCATTCTGCACAGCTACCGGCAGCACAATCACACCGCCCGGGTACAGGTTAGAAGCCCACGACACCGTGCCGTTGAGCTTCACACCGCCCTCTACCAAAGTGCCCAAAACCTTGATCGGCGCAAGCCCCGAAGCCTCCTTATACGCCGCCGCCATCGCGCTCGTACCGCTCGTCGTGGCCTCAGCCAAACCCTCGGGCAGCTCACGGTTCACCGCATCAAAGAACGCAATCGTAGAACGATGAGCCCACAGCGAGAACCCGGTTGTCGCATCCTGCGAAGCAAGGTCAAAAGCAACCGAAACCTGTGGAAGCAGAGACCCGGTGCGCCCCAGAGTCAGCAGGCCATCCTTCGCAATCTCGCGTAGATTCTCAAACGGGGAACGCTCACCGGCATCGACGGCATCTGCGTGTTCGGCGGCAAGCGCAAGCACGCGCTCGCGCTGAGGATAATCCTCAAGAGGTTCAAGAGTGAATTCAGACATGGTAGAGAGCTCCTATATGCAATGTGCAGGTGTGCTTATGCGTGTAGCTTGAAGAGGCGGTCGATGGGGGTGCTCACGGCTTTGCGGGCGCGAAGTACCGCATCCTCATCGGGGGCGTCGTAGAAGCACAGGCACTTAGCGGTATCCTCACGCACATAGGTGCGCAGGAAGGAAACCTCGGGAACCTCGGCGTACTTGGGTGCGTTCGCCTTCTTGCGGGTTAGGTACTGCTCCATCGTGATTTCGGCGGGAATATCCCACTCGACCAGGTAGTCTGCATCTTTCTTGAGCTTCTTGATGTCGTCGAGTTCTGCGCCCACTAGGCGAACCTCGTCGGGGCCAACCACGGATGCGCGCTCGCCAATAGCCGCAGTGAGGGCGGGTGCGAACGCGGTGTTTTCTGACTCAATGATGGCGAAGATCAGCTTGTGATCGGCGGAAACCTGGGTTTCGATGAGCTCCGCGCCTTCGCTCAGGGAGTTGGAAACGGTTTCGATGAGCGCGGTTGCCTCGTCCTTGGATGCGGTTGCTGGGGTCAGCTCGATCAGGTACAGTGCCATGTCTGTTTTCTCCTTAGAATAGGACGTTGTCTTTTACCTGCCTGTGCGGCGGGTCTGGCATATACCCTAAACCGGTCGCGGGCGCGGCGCATAATGTTTTTCGCTATGAGTCCTAAAACGAAGATTTAAGAACCCTTCACCCGTCACATGAAGTAATGCGGAGACACAAAACGTCATGTTACAGCGGTGACGGGAATATTTATACGGCGTCTAATGTTCGGGGCGGGTTTAAGATCCTGACGGTTAGGATACGCAGCGAGCAAAACCTGACTTTTGGTAGCGTAAACACCTGACTTTTGGTAGTGTAGAATGCCTCTATTTACTATCTGACTAGTGAAAATACATGTTTTGTCAGATCTGCTGACGAGGGGCTTATTCTGCCCTCATGCCCCTGCTGGCTAAATAGCGTGCAGTAGCTTATCCTAGCGAGAAATGAGAGCTCTATTTTCTCAATAGTATTCTTAATGAGAAAATAGAGCTCCAAATTCTCATTAACTGCCCGTACTTACCTCATTTTTTAGGGCATTCCCTATCATGCAGCAGAAAGGAGCGTGGGGTATGCCAGCCATCCCATGGGCTTCTCTCGATTGGGAACAGCAGCCTCTGTGGCAGCATCGTGACCCACTCGCATCCCATCGTGCTCGTCAGCGGAACACTGGCGAGTTTAAAAGTGCCGTTACACCGCGCATCGCCGAGCAAACACCTCAGCTTTCCCCGCAGCTACATACTCTGGTGCAGGACTGCACGCGCACGATTACTCGCTTCGACGAGCAGCATGCGGCGTTAGGTGGCGTGCCATTTGCGGCGGTGCTTTTGCGGGGTGAATCGGCATCAAGTTCGCAGATTGAAAACCTGACGGTTTCAGCACGTAGGTTATCGTTGGCGGTGGTGGGCGCTTCCGGTTCCACTGTGGGGCATAATGCCGAGTTGGTGGCACGCAATGTTCGCGCCATGCAGGCAGCTTTAGGGGCGGCAGAGAGCCTGACCATTGAATCTATCGTGCATATGCACCATGAACTGACGGCTGGCACCCTAGATGACGCCGGGAAGTTCCGCCAACAGTGGGTGTGGGTTGGCGGGCAGTCGCCTGTAACAGCAGATTATGTAGCACCGCACTGGAAGCTAGTACCCGCCGCCATGAATGACCTCGTTGAATTTATGGCGCGTCGTGATCTTGACCCGCTGGTGCAGGCTGCCATCGCTCATGCACAATTTGAGACTATTCACCCTTTTACTGATGGGAATGGGCGTACCGGTCGGGCGCTTATTTCGGCTTTGCTCATGGCCCGTGGAGTCACCGAACATGTTGTGCTGCCAATTTCTTCGGGGCTTCTGCATGACGTCGCAGACTATATTGCGGCGCTTACCGCATACCGCGCTGGAGATATAGAGCCTATGATCCGGTGCTTTATTCAAGCTTCAAATGCTGCCGTCGAGAACGCTCGTATCTTGGCAGAGGACATCTCCGGATTACGCGATAAAATTCTGGGAACAGCACGTCGAACAACATCCGCTTTGAAGGCGGTCGCCGATTTTTGCTGCACCGAACCGGCTTTTACGGTACAGATGGTGGAGCAGAATACGTCTGTGGCACCGGCAACGATATACCGCATCATCGCAACCCTTGAGAAAGCGGGGGTGATACGCCGTGAGAAAACCTTTGTTGCGGGTCAGCGCGTATGGACGGTTCCTCACCTTAACGATGCGCTTGACGCATTTGCGGCGCGTGCCGGGCGGCGCATCCAGGCTTAATAATCATGTTGTGAAAGGCTCTATGCCCCTCCTGGAATATAACGTAGGCGGCATATACCCAAGTCAAACCTAAGACGTTAAAACTAGTGGGTGCATCTTCAAGTATTGAAGATGCACCCACCGCTATATATGCCTAAAACGGAATACTACTTCACATCGCGCATAAGTTTCTGGATGGGCGCACGGCAGAGGAAGAGGACGATACCAGCAATAACCGAGACGGCACCCACCCACATAAAGTAGGAAGCCTCAGTGTCTTGGCTGTAGAACTGTGCGCACCAGCCCGCGAATGCGGTACCCATCGCCAGCGAGGTCCAGTAAAGCGCCATCATGTTCACCTTATACGCTTCGGGCGCGAGCCTGGTGGTCAGCGCCATACCCGTGGGCGAAATCGTAAGCTCGGCAACAGTGAAGATAAACATGATGATAACCATCCAGTAGACCGCCACGCGAGAGACACCCACCTGCGTGAGGAAAACCCAGTATGCCGGGCCGATAATCACGAGTGCGAGCGAGAATTTGGTGGTTGTGCGCGGCTGCCGATCGCCCAATTTCGTCCACATGGCGGCGAACCCCGCCCCCAGAAGAATCACGAAAATAGGGGCAAGGGAATTGACGAGGGTCGGAGGAAGATCCATGCCCAGAATATGCCAGTCGAGTCGCTCATCAGAATAGATGGGAATGACCGTGAACTGCTGCTGGTAGAGCGCCCAGAAAATAGCGTTGGCAATCCAGAGGGGAATAAACGCCCACACCCGCGAGCGTTCGGTGTTGGTTACGTTCTTGGCGGTGAGCAACTGAATAAAAAGAGCTATGGCCCCGATGCCGACGGCGCTTACCACCCACGTGGCGAGGTTGCCTGTAGTCATCCAGCCCATCATGACCAGCAGGAATGTTATGAGAGCTACACCCGCCAGAACACCGGCTAAAATACCGTTCTGACGTGGGGTGAAAGGAACGGTTACTTCGTGCACCGATTCGGGCAGGTTCTTGCGGGTGAGCGCATACTGAATAAGCCCGGCCGCCATGCCGATAGCCGCGATTCCGAAGCCGAAGTGAAAGCCTAGCCAACCCCATCCCCAGCCGGTCAGTGCCGGACCTAAAAGCGCACCGATGTTGATGCCGATATAGAAAAGCGTGAACCCCGCTTCGCGTTTGGGGTCGTCTTTGCTGTAGAGCGAACCGACCAGAACCGAGGCGCTGCTTTTGAGACACCCTGAACCGATCGCGACCAGAAGAAGACCGGTGATCACACCAGCGGCACCGGGCATGACCGCAAGAACAATGTGCCCCGCCATAATACCGATAGCGGAATAAAAGAGGGTGCGTTCGGACCCTAGGACGCGGTCGCCCAAAATACCGCCGAGGATAGCCATGAGATAAACGGTTGCACCATACGCTCCCATAGCGCCGGTTGCTGCCTCTTTTAGTATCCCTAATCCGCCATCTTCAATAGAGTAGTACAGGTAATAGAGGGCAAGAACCTGCATACCGTAGAATGAGAACCGTTCCCACATTTCCACGGTGAAAAGATTGGCGAGCATCGGCGGATGCCCAAAAAATGTTCGCGGCTTCTGCGCCGCTGGTTGCGTGGCTACCATAAAGCCTCCCAAGAATACACAAACCGGAAGTGTTCTAGGTTATATTTCCTCAGTGTATACCTGTAAAATGCATATGTATACAGATGTTTGTGCAGAAATTAGGCATAAATTCCGTATTTACTCTGCATGAAATCTCATGTCTAATGGTGGGGCTGGGGTGTATTGCGTGCACGCGCGCGTGCCTTATGACCTCAAAATTTTGTAGAGTTGATAATGTATCTCACGAGACTACAGAGGAGAATCCATGAATAACGTACCCCAGGTAACCCCTGCCGATGTTCCTGCCGGTGCCAAGATTATTGATGTGCGCGAAGACTACGAATGGGAAGGCGGCCACGTTGCTGGTGCCCAGCACATCACCCTAGGAACGCTGACCGAGCGACTTTCAGAACTACCCAGCAAAGATGAAGAATTCTATGTGATCTGCCACGGCGGCGGGCGTTCAAACCGTGCGGCTGAATACCTGCGCCAGAACGGATACCAGGCGAAAAATATTGCTGGCGGAACAAGTGCTTGGTTCACCGCAAAGCTGCCTATGGAAAGCGAAAACGGGCAGGAACCTGCCGTCGTTCACTAATGACGCTATACCCTAAAAATTTGGAATATATCCAGTTTGACTAGTGTATATAGCCAAAACGACATATAAAGATGCGGCACCCCAGCCCCCGAAATGGCTGCTGGTGCCGCATCCTTTGTATTCGGGTCGAAGCCACACTGCTCAAGACCGACGGCAACGCACTCTACAATAGGAAACGTGATTCTTCAGCCCGATCAATACCCAACGCTGCACGTGCGCGCCCTCGACTTTGCGATCATGCCCGAGACCGCATACCCCGTGATCGCTGCGGGTGCTCGGTACGCCTATTGGCTTGATTCCGCACGAGAAGAATCGCCTATGTCTCGCGTCTCGTATGTGGGCGTCGTCCCGCATTGGGCGGCTGTGCTGCGCATCGAAAACGCACGCGAGGCAACAAACCCGACACCTTGGGATGCCCTCGATACTGCGCTTGCCAGCGTGCCTGAGCCCGACAATATTGCCGAGTTGCCCGAAGGTTTGCGCGGTGGTTACGTGGGTTATTTCGGGTACGAGGCGCGCGCCGCCCTGCACCCCGGGCGCATCGGATACATACCCCGGCACACGGCACAAACCCCGGATTCTCTCTGGATGCCCGCCGTGCGGTACCTGGTCTATGAACATGAAACTCGCCGCGCGTGGCTGCTTGGCGACGAACCCTGGCTTGAGAAAATTGAGCCGCGTTTGCGCGAATTGGCGCGGGATTCTTGGCGTGAGATACCGGGTGATAACGCACATGACGGCGATAAACCATTGAGTCAGCACGTGGAGCATCTGCTTTTTGAAGCCCCGGATTGTGAAAGCTATTGCGCAGATATTGAGCACGCACAATGGCATATTTACGAGGGGAATAGTTATGAGGTGTGCCTGAGTGCCGAAAGTACCGCGCGGGTAGAACATCCTCTCACGCCCGATCAGCTTTTTGAGCTGTACCGCACTCAGCGTAAGCACAATCCCGCGCCCTATGCCGCCTATTTGCGGTGCGGCGATTTCTCTGTGCTTTCTTCGTCTCCCGAGCGTTTTCTGATGGTCGATACACACGGAAACGCCGAAACGAAGCCGATTAAAGGGACGTGCCCGCGCGGTGCGAATTCTCAGGATGACGCCGCCGCGGCTCACCGGCTGCGGCACGATACGAAAACCCGTGCCGAGAACCTGATGATCGTCGATCTTTTGCGCAACGACCTCTCGACGGTGAGTGACCCCGCGAGCGTGCAGGTTCCTGTACTCATGGGTGTGGAAAGTTATGCAACGGTGCATCAGCTTGTTTCAACCGTCACGGCGCGCCTTAAACCCGAAATTTCCGCGGTGCATGCCAGTGCGGCGTGCTTCCCTGGCGGATCTATGACCGGCGCACCCAAGCCCTCAACAATGAATATTATTGAGGATCTAGAGGCGCGCCCCCGCGGCGTATACTCGGGTGCTCTCGGATTTTTCTCGGCGGATGGCGGTGCCAATCTCTCTATTGTCATACGCACCTTGGTCGCGCACGATAACGGGCTTATAAGCCTTGCCGCCGGCGGCGCTATTGTCGCCGATTCAGACCCGAACGCCGAGTACGAAGAAATGCTGACGAAACTACGCGCGGCGCTTCCGCCGAGTGTGGGGCGCATCGTTGAAAAGGGTGTGAGTAAGCAGAGCGTCGCCGCGACCGACCGGGAAAACTCAGGGGTATCATGAATTTTGTCTTCGATATTGACGGCACCACCAGCTTTAACGGCATGGTGATTGAGCCCGCCATTGAGCGCGAAATCTATGCGCTGCTGCGGGCGGGACACCGCATAGTTTTTGCCTCCGCCCGACCGGTGCGCGATATTCTGCCCATGCTCTCTGAGGATGTGCGCACGCATAGCGGGCTGGCGCTGATCGGCGCGAACGGTTCGCTGCTGTACCGGGACGGGCATCTGCGGGCGCGGGAACACCTAGATGCGCATAGTTATGCGAAAATTCGGGACCTTATCGAACGTCACGGACTGCACTATATCGTGGACTCCCTGGATTCTTACGCCTTTAATTTGCCCGATGCGCATGTGCTCGTGGAGCGGCTAAACCCCGAGGGAACGGACCGCCTAGTTTCTTTGAAAGACCTGGAGAATCCTGTCAAAATAATTCTGCTTGACATCAATAATCCGCATCTTTACGCCGAGCTTGAAGAGACTATTGCGAGCCTAAACCTGCATGTGACTAAGCACCAGGATGCCACCACGAGTATTGACTTAGCACCCGGGGGAGTGCATAAAGTTTCGGCTCTCCCGCAGGCGCTTGGCGCGCGTCCGGGCGAAAAACCCGATCCGTATATTGCTTTCGGCAACGATGTGAACGATGCAGGGCTGCTTGAGGGTGCTCAGTATGCGGTCGCGGTGGGCTCACATGAAGCCCTGCTGCCGCTCGCAGATCTGACGGTGGACCCGCATCCGGATGCGGTCGCCGCCGCCATTCGCGCCCTCGCTTCCTCGTCCGCCTTGTAAAAAGGCTCTTTATTTATATCAAGCAGTTTTTAACGCTTTATTCACTATCAAGGCTCTTTTGATGCGGCATGTTTGGTGCATCTGAAATCCGACGAATCATCGCAGAATACCCCTATTCCACCCTAATCTCGGCTATGCTCTAGAGGTGGTTTCACAAAACCAGCTTTCCGCACACAATATTTGAAGGAGCATCACCGATGAGTGAAAACATTACGTCCGGTCAAGAAAAACCGCAGAATTCCCCGTCTGTTCAGCAAACTTCTTCTCAGCAGCCTATGATGCAGCCCGCACCGACAGCTTACGCCTCTGCAGCTTCAATACCAGCCACTCGCCCCAAAATTACGGCGTTGGCTATGACCGCTTTTATAGTCAGTCTGGCGTGCGCGCTCTTACGCCTCGTTGAGTTCGGTACCATGAGGTCTGCCATGAGCTCTCTTCAGACTGTGGCTGCGATGAATGGCGGGCAGTCACTCAGAAACTACAATACTCTAGAATCGTTTGTGTCCTTTATTTCTCTTCCGCTGTTCCTCAGCATTATTCTGTACATCCTGTTCGGTGTTTTCATCTACCGAGGATACAACTGGTCGCGTATCGTCATGACCGTTATTGCTGTTTTGGCTCTTGCCGGTATTGTTTTGCACACGTTTATCACATCGGCGGCTTTGAGCGGCATGAATGAAGAGAGGTCATCGCTCGCGCCCGGTTTTACGTCTTCCCTTTCCACGCTCATTGTGATCTACGTGGTGTTGTTTATTGCTAACGTTGCCCTGATTGTTTTCTTGTGGCTGCCCGGGACCAACAGGTTTATGCGTGACTCCAAGGCGTACCGTCTGGCACAGAATCCGATGGCCCAGCCCACAGTCGTACAGGCGCAGCCCGTTCAGCCCCAGGCGCCGCACCAGAACTAACCTGCATATTTAGGGGCAGTAGGTGCTAAAAAGGCTCTTTATGTGAATAAAGAGCCTTTTTTACGCGGCAGAGAGCCGGGACGCACCCCTAAGGCACCTAAGGCATAGCCCTGGACACCCACCGCCAGCCCGTGCCCGGGGTAACCCGCTAAACTTGAAATATGACTAAACTTTCCGAAACCCTGCCCATCGAAGAAGCCCGCGAACGTTTGCGCCAGCTCATCTCCGAGCTTGCCGTGGTGCGCGGTAAAGTGACTCTTGCCTCCGGGAAAGAAGCCGACTACTACGTCGACTTGCGCCGTATCACCCTGCATCACGAAGCGTCGCGTTTGGTCGGTCAGGTGATGCTCGATCTGCTCGATCGTAACGGCATCGAATTTGAGGCCGCCGGTGGTCTGACGATGGGCGCCGACCCGGTTGGTTCCGCAATTATGCGCGCGGCGGGCGATCAGGACCGCGCTATCGATTCGTTTGTGGTGCGTAAGGCGCAAAAGTCCTACGGCATGGGTCGCCAGGTTGAGGGGCCCAGCGTTGAGGGTCGCCGCGTGGTTGCTGTCGAAGATACTTCCACCACCGGCGGGTCCGTGTTAACCGCCGTGGATGCGCTGCGCACAGCGGGCGCCGAGGTCGTCGCCGTCGCCGTCATCGTAGATCGTGCAACCGGGGCGAAAGAACATATCGAAGAGGTTGCCGGGGTTCCCTGCTTCTACGCCTACTCCAAGGATGATTTAGGGCTCGACTAGGGGCTTTATAGGTGCCCGCGCGTGCCGGTAGTTGGCGGCGTGCGGGCATTGTCGCACCGCCCGCCACCCAGATTCATTCGCCGCGCATCCGGCACTATATGTACGCGCCATCAGAAAGAAACTATGAGTTCCCCAAGCCATCAGACCCCCCTTGACCCCTCAGATTCCGGGCAGGATTCCTGCGTGAACGAGTCTGCAGAGCCGCAGAATACACCGCAGGAGTACCCCGAAAGCGAGGCTTTCGGAACTCCCCGGTTTGAGGTTGGTGTCGGTCCTTGGGAGGGCGAGTGGCCCGAGGGTGAGCATTGGGATGAACAGCTTCTGCGCGAGGGCGACCGCCGCAATGTGGTGGATAAGTACCGTTACTGGAGCATGGAGGCGATTATCGCCGACCTTGATACGCGCCGCCATGATTTTCACGTCGCGATCGAGAACTGGCAGCACGATCTGAATATCGGTACCGTGGTGCGCACCGCGAACGCCTTTTTGGCGAAGGAAGTGCACATTATTGGTAAGAAACGCTGGAACCGACGCGGTGCGATGGTGACCGACCGGTATCAGCATGTGCGGCATCATCCCACGATTGAGGACTTTGTGGCGTGGGCGCAGGGCGAGGGACTGGACATTATCGGTATCGATATTTTTCCGGATTCGGTGCCGCTTGAAACCTATGATCTGCCGAAGAACTGCGTGCTGGTCTTTGGGCAGGAAGGCCCAGGGTTGTCGGAGGAAATTCACGCCGCCGCACGCGATACGCTCTCGATCGAACAATTCGGTTCAACCCGGTCGATGAATGCGGCAACCGCCGCCGGGATCGCGATGCACGCCTGGGTGCGCCGCCACGTTTTCGGACAGAAACCTTAAAACAAATACACCGCGAGCAGGTAGGATTTTGCCGAAAAGGTAGGAAAATCCTACCTGCTCGAACCAAAAACCACCTGCTCGCGGTGTTGTGTAGGGGAGTGAACCCCTAGCCCACCGGAACGTTCACGTTCACGAGCGAGAAAAGATCCTTCGGATCGTCCGGGTTTGCCACCAGGTCAATGAACTGCTGCAGATCGGTGCCCCGGGTTGCCTCGCGTGCATAGCGCAGACCCGAGAAGTCGGCGATCGCAAAGCCCACTGAATCGAAGAGAGTAATCTGTTCATCCGAGGTACGCCCGGGCTCCTCGCCGGTCAGAACCTTCCAGAACTCCACCACGGGGAAATCCGGATCCTTCTGCTGAATTTCACCCTCGATGCGGGTCTGCGGCGGGAACTCCACGAACACTGTCGAACGATCTAAAATCTCGCTCTCCAGCTCGGTTTTGCCGGGGCAGTCGCCTCCAATAGCATTCAGATGCACGCCGGGCTTCACCTGCGAATTTAGAAGCACCTTTGCCTGCTGCTTATCGGCGGTGCAGGTGGTAATAATATCGGCGTCTGCAACGGCCTCGTCCACGCTGGATGCGGCATGAATCCTGAACCCCAGCGGCTCCAGATTACGGCGGAACTTCTCGATAGCGGCGGGATCAACATCGTACACCGCAAGGTCTTCGATGCCGAGGACGGCGCGCATCCCAAGAGCCTGGAATTCAGACTGTGAGCCGGTGCCGATCATCGCCATCTTCCGCGAATCCTTGCGTGCCAGATGCTTAGCCACCATGGCAGAAACAGCGGCAGTACGAAGGGCGGTCAGCAGGGTCATCTCCGCGAGGAAGACTGGGTATCCGTTATCCACATCAGCCAGCAGACCGAACGCGGTCACGGTCTGGTACCCGCGTGCAGGGTTCGAGGGGTGCCCGTTCACGTACTTGAAGGAATAGGTGATGTTATCTGAGGTCGGCATTAACTCAATCACGCCGAAGGGGGTGTGGGATGCCACGCGCGGAATCTTATCGAAGCTCTGCCACTTCTTGAAATCTTCTTCCAAGAAATTCACCATACCGGCAATAATATTCCCAACACCGTCACGCTGAATCCACTGTGCCATGGATGCAACATCAACAAATTCAACCCTGTGGTCGGTCACGATAATCTCCTTAGTCGTGAGAGGCTGACATGAAATACTGAATCAGTATATCAGCGGTCAAATGTATAGATTATTACTATGATGTATATAATATTCCCCGGAATACGCTGACAATATGCATGGCATTATGTCAGCGTAGTGTGTGCAATATCCGGAAAATAATGTGTGTAAAAAGCTACTTCCGATCCTCATCCGAATCATCGTCGTGTTCGGCAAGTTCCGTGAAGTAATTCTTGTACACGCCCTCATTCGAAAGCTTACGCGCCATCGGAGGAGCCGCAATCACCGGAACAGCGCCCGTGAAGCCCTCACGAACACGCGCAACCTCATTCACGCGATCGCGCACCACAAACCAACCAATAATGAGCAGCGGAATCACGAAAAGAAGCGAGATGAGAGTCCATGTGCCCACGGGGTAGTCGAGCGCCATCAGCACAATAACAATAGCCATGAAGGTCAGAACCGACCAGTCGGCAAAGCGCCCGCCGGGAGCACGGTACTCGGGGCGTGTGTACTTTCCTTCCTTGGCCAGCTTGAGGAACTTCTGATGCGAGAGCGAAATAGCAACCCAGGATGCCATCGTACCGAAGGCCGCAATATTGAGCACGACCTCAAACGCCTGTTCGGGAACAATGAAATTCAGAACCACACCGAAAAGCCCCACCACGCCGGTCAACAGAATACCCGCCACCGGAACGCCGGACTTAGAAACCTTAGTTGCGAACTTCGGCGCAGACCCGGCAACACCCATCGAATGCAGAATACGACCGGTTGAATACAGCCCCGCGTTCAGCGACGATGCGGCGGCGGTAATCACGACCAGCTGCATGATCGGGGCGCTCGCGGTCACGCCAATATTGTCGAAGAAGGTCACGAAGGGCGACTCGTCATCGCTGTAGACGGTGTACGGCATGAGCAGGCACAGCAGCACTACGGCGCCCACGTAGAAGATGGCAATGCGCCACACCACAGCGTTGATAGCGCGCGGAATAATCTTCTTGACGTCCTTTGTTTCGCCGGAGGTGGTGCCCACCAGTTCGATACCGGCGTATGCGAACACAACGCCCTGTACGACGATTAATGCCGGAAGAATACCCTGCGGGAAGAGCCCCTCATGTGACATAATCAGCGGAATACCGGGTTGCACGCCGTTGATGGGCTGTCCGAAGATGAGGTACCAAATACCAACCGCCATGAAGGTCAGCAGTGCCAGAATCTTGATGAGTGCAAACCAGAACTCCAGCTCGCCGAAGAGCTTAACCGAGACCAGGTTTAGGGACACGGTCACAATCACCACGATGAAGGCGGTGAGCCATTGCGGTAGGTCGGCAAAGAATTGGTTATATCGCCCAAACCAGGAGATGTAGATAGCAATTGCGGTCGCATCCGCCACCGCCGTCATAGCCCAGTTGAGCCAGTACAGCCAGCCGGAGACGAACGCCGCCTTTTCGCCGTAGAATTCGCGAGTATACGAAACGAACGAGCCAGAGGAGGGGCGGTGCAGGATCAACTCGCCCAGTGCGCGCAGGATCAGATAGCCGAAGAACCCGCAGACGGCGAAAATGATCGCAAGCATGGGACCAGCCTTTTCGAGACGCCCGCCTGTCCCCAAGAATAGACCGGTACCGATAGCGGAACCGATCGCAATCATTTGAAGTTGTCGAGCGCCTAGCCCCTTGTGCAGACCTTCCTGCTCATGAGCGAAGGCGTCTTCGTGGTCTGGTCGCGTCATAGGTTTTTTAGGTGAATCGAGACTCATATTTTTCCTTATGACCTGCAGCGCCCAGTGGGAACGATGGTGTACCTTCTTAGAGCGCCACAATACGGTGTTGTTCCACGCGGATATATAGTAAATTCCGGAAGCCGCATGGAGTTTTTTAAGACTATAGCAGACCAAGTATAAGAATGTTACGGGGAGCACACCCCGATAATATGCGTGTCAATGCATAATGCACGTACTACTGTGATGCCGGGAATATTCCGAAAATTGTTATTGAAATTTAATAAATACAGTTTATTCCTTGCTATAGCAGGGAACATAAAATTATCCCTGGCTCACAGAAAAATATGTGTGTATTTATACAGGCAGGGTGTACAGGATACGAGGAGACGGCGCTCGCTTTTCGTGGGTTTAGCTGCCGCCCAGTGCGTGAATCTTTCGGTCGAGGCGCTTCTTGCGGCGGGTCAGCAGCCACCAGCCGGGCACATGAAGCGCGGATTTGCGCCCCACCTCGATGACGGAGGGGAGCTTCTTCTTCGCGAGAGCGGTATCGATCTCAAGGTCGGTGGCACCTTCGGCGCGCATCCGTTCAATGAGAGCGAGGGATTTGGCGACGGGTCCACCTCCAATGACGTGTGCATCCATGCGGGCTTGAATCGCCGCGCGGCGTTCTTGCAGGCGTGCCAGCCGTGCGTTCTTAGGGTTATTTTCACCCATTCGGCGTTCCCCTCATTATGATGACAATGACTCTCAAGTACGGGCTAAAATGCCTCATCAAAGCCCGAAATAAGCCGAAAAACCGGCGCTTTCAGTCTACAGAAAACCCTAACCCCCTTGGTAAAATAGTCTCTGTAGATGGCGTTCAGACACGCCAACAAAACCACGGGAATTTACCTTTTCCCGCACCCTAGTCAAGGAGTCAGCATGGCTATTGCAACCCCCGAAGTCTACGCAGAGATGCTGGAGAATGCGAAAGCAAAAGGCTTCGCCTACCCGGCAGTAAACGTCACCTCTTCGCAGACCCTCAACGCCGCTCTTCGCGGTTTCGCTGAGGCTGGTTCTGACGGTATTGTTCAGGCATCCACTGGTGGCGCAGCGTACTGGTCGGGAGCATCGAAGAAGGACATGGTCGCTGGTTCCCTGGCATTCGCGGCATACGCTCGTGAGATCGCCAAACAGTACGACGTGAACATCGCACTGCACACTGACCACTGCCCCAAGGACAAGCTGGATGGCTTTGTTCTTCCCCTGCTCGCCGAGTCTGAAAAGGCTGTGGCGCGCGGCGAAGACCCCATCTTTAACTCTCATATGTGGGATGGTTCCGCTATTGATCTTGATGAGAACCTCAAGATTGCGGCTGAGCTTCTGGAGCGCACCAACAAGGCAAAGATTGTGCTTGAGGTTGAGATTGGTGCCGTCGGCGGCGAGGAAGACGGCGTTGAAGGCGCTATTGACGACACCCTGTACACCACTGTTGATGACGCGGTGAAGACCGTTGAGGCTCTGGGTCTGGGCGAGAAGGGCCGCTACATTGCGGCGCTGACCTTCGGTAACGTGCACGGCGTGTACAAGCCCGGTAACGTGCACCTGCGCCCCGAACTGCTCAAGCAGATTCAGGACGAGATCGGCGCTAAGTACGGTAAGGAGAAGCCGTTCTCGCTCGTGTTCCACGGTGGTTCCGGTTCGACCGCTCAGGAGATTGCGGATGCGGTTTCCTACGGTGTGATCAAGATGAACATTGATACCGATACCCAGTACGCTTTCACCCGCCCGGTCGCCGGTCACATGTTCACCAACTACGACGGCGTGCTCAAGGTTGACGGCGAGGTCGGCAACAAGAAGGCATACGACCCCCGCGTGTGGGGCGCTAAGGCTGAAGAGGGCATGGCAGCTCGCGTGGTTGAGGCCTGCCAGCAGCTCGGCTCGGCAGGCACCTCGCTGAACAAGTAGGTAATGCTTAGCCGGTTTGCCCCGGCATCAGAAGGCTCTTTATTCCAATAAAGCGGGTTTTCCACCGCTTTATTGGAATAAAGAGCCTTTTTAGTATGTGTGTGAGAGGTCTGCCGGGCGAATCCGGCGAAAATAGTCGCCGTCGTGAACGGTGTACATGGTAGTTTTAAATTTATGAGTGAGCAATCATCGAGAGAAAACTTTGTCGAACAGAATCCGCAGGATGCGGTAAAACCTGGGACGGCGTCGCAGCCTTCCGACGATCAGGCTTCGACGGTACCGAGACAGTATACGTACCCGGGAGCTGCGAACCAAACGGAGGCGTCCATAGCCGTGACGACGGCATACCCTAAATTCCCGTTCCGTTGGCTGTACGGGGTGCGCATCGTGGTCACGGCGGTGAGTTTATGGCTCAGCGTGCGGATTCTCTACAAACTTGTTACCACGATTCTTGATGGTTATGTGTCGATCGCCCTCGCAGAAATTATCGAAGCACCGCAGGTTATTGGATATCCGGTCTATGAAATCATGCAGATTATCGCGGCAATACTATACCTACGGTCCAAAGGGCTTGGCTATATTCTGGGCGTGAATATCCTCGGTTTAATCGTCCAGTTGCCCTCGCTGCCTAAACTGATTGAGAATCTTCTGCGCTTAGATATTTTCTTTGAATATGCCAAAGCTTCAACGTACTTAGACTGGGGACTGTACATTATTAATCTGGTTCTATGTATATTCTTTATCATCATTGTGATTCGCGAATATTCTCGCCGCCAGAGAATGAAGACGACTCAGGCTCAGCCTGCTTACGCGGCGGCTCCACATACTTATGTGCTACACAACCCTGAATCGCCAGCACAAACGCAGGGAGCACAAGCGCAAACCTCACAATCTCAGCATGCACAGCCTCAGAACCCGCCGGAGCAGCCCTTAATGTAGTCTCGATACTCTTCAAGTTGTGAAATACATGAGTGCCCCGGACTTTTTCAAGGAGTCCGGGGCACTCTCATATAAACATTCGGGAACGAACGCTACCCGTGTGGAAATGCGCGCTTTAGCTGCCGCATCTGCTTATGTAATGGAGCGGTTTTTCCAATGCTTTATTGACGTAAAGAGCCTTTTTAGTATGAGGAAATATGTAAGGAGTATATTCATTGAGAATGTTCAGGGGGTTTTCATAGAATATCCAGGGTGTAATCCTAGGGTGAAAATATGAGTACTGACCATGACTTTTCGCCCCATAATTCTGCTCGCGATGCGCCTGCCGCTCAAAGCAGCCGCAAGGTTCCTTGGTCGGGTATGGTCGATAGCGCCTCGGCAGATAATGAACTTCCTGCGTATACGGCACTTTACGGCCAGCTGGGAGATGAGGAAATCGTGATCCGCCCTAGTGGAGAGCCGGAAAATGATGCCGAAAAGCTGGAAAAACCCACAAGTTCAGGAAGTCCCGCAAAATCGCCAGAGAAGGCGCACGATTCAGTGGAAGTCTCTGCGGCAAAACCCCTAGGGCTTGAGAATCTCAAGATATTCTATGTTCTTCGTATAGCTCTGGCGTATATTCCGATAGTAGTTATAGCTTATTCGTGGATAAACTCTATGGCGCGGTATTCAACTTCATATCGCGAAGAAACTTCTGTAAATCTGTTATCGGTTGAACGGCCATTATCCCATATAGCGATTCTTGGGTTTCTGATGATTCCTTATGCAGTATATATTACGGCCGTACAGACCCGCGCCTGCGCAAAATTTATACGGCACAAAGATTACCCCTGGGTTGAAAAGGTGAATAACTATGGTCTTGTGTTCTCTTTCGTAATGACCCTGATTACCGTCGCATACGATAACCCCTTTGGGTGTCTTATGGTTCTTTTTGACCTTGGGATGAGCATTGTTTTCGTGAAAATGATGGGTTCAGAGACGGCAAAAACTAAACCTGCCGCCCGACCCCTAAATATCACAAACCTCGATAGTAAGGAAAGTTCAAACAACAGCCTCAGTGACGAAGAGGCAGAAAAATAGTGGGATGTGAACGATATGCATGATAGTTTTGAATTTATGAGTGAGCAATCATCGAGAAAAAACTCTGCCGAACAGAACCCGCAGGATGCGGTAAAACCCTGGGCGGCGTCGCAGCCTTCCGACGAACGGGCTTCGACGGTACCGGGGCAGTATGCGCACCCGGGAGCCTCATACCCCAAATTCCCGTTCCGTTGGCTGTACGGGGTACGTATCGCGTTCATGCTGGTGAGCCTGGGGACGTCCGTGTGGGGTCTATATAACTATGTGGAGTTTATGGCTAAGTATGGATTCGAATATTGGGACGCAGAAGATTTTCTGCACTTAGCGTTGACATGTGCATTTCTGGCATATTATGGCCTTCAAATACTCGCCGGTATCTTCTATCTCAGGTCTAAAGCTCTGGGATTTATTCTGAGCATCAATATTATTGGTCTGATCCTTCAAGCTCTAGAAATAGCAACGCTAATTGATGTGATCACCCATATGGATGACTTCTTCCAGTACGCCAATGGCTTGGCGTACCTCTACTGGGTTCTATATTTCATAGACGTAGCTCTCTGCATCGTCTTTATCGTCATGGTGAGTCAAGAATATTCACGCCGCCGGACGAATAGTACGGTTTGGACTCAGGGAGCACAAGCGCAAACCGCACAATCTCAGTATGCACAGCCTCAGAATCCGCCGGAGCCGCCCTTAATGTAGTCTCTATACTCCGTAGGTTATGAAAATACATGAGTGCCCCGGATGCCTTCAAGGAATCCGGGGCACTCTCATATAAACATTCGGGGTGGGAACTACTCGTGCAGGGATGCGCGCTTTAGCCGCCGCACCCGCAGCCACCACATCCGCATCCGCCGGATTTGGTGGCGACTGAACCCTCAGAGGGAATGCCGTCACCGGTGTCGCCGCCCATGAGGTTCACGCGGTTACCAATATCGGGACCACCTACCACCTGGGGCTTTTTACCGGCGAGGGTTGCCGCGAAACCGGCGGGTTCGCGCAGAGCACCGGGCGCCAAATCGGGAATGGGAGTGAAACCTGAGGAACCGCTCGGGCCGCATGCCGCCGCAGCCGCATTCGCCTTCGGCTTTTTGACCTTATGAGCCTTCGAGAAGCGCGTAATCTGCTCGGCGGTCGGGTACATAAACGAAACTTTGACCTCGCCATTGACGAGCATAATCGGCAGAACGTCGGCACCGTTCATCGCAATTTGCTCGGCGACGGGTTCGCATTCCTCGAATGCTGACGGGTAGCTATCGGTTGAGTAAACCTCAATATCGACCCCCGAATCGAGTGCTTCCTGCGCGGCACCCAAAAAGAGGGTTCGTTCCATATCGTTAGGGTCCTCAGGGTTCTCGCCCGGGCCTGGAATGAAAACCTCAAGGATGGTGCCGGTTAGTTCTTCGGTTTGCTCACTCATGCGGGAACACTTTCTCGTTGTTAGGGTTCAAGCCTTCAATATGCTCTAAGTGTACTCGTGTTTACCTGATGCAGGGAGGGCTTACAAAAATACTGAGCGATCGGCGAAATCCCCCGGCGCTCTAGTGCTGTGTCTGCCGCCTGATTGAGCGACTGCATCATGAAATATACTCTGAAAATTCGGCATATTATGCAGGCTGGGAATATTTTTTCAAAATCCCTCGACCTGTGGCGTACACGGTAACAAAAACCTGACGAGTACGGTATTCTAAAGGGCAAATACATGTATTTGCCTGTGTCGTTACACAAACGACATCTTTCGGGTGTTTACTACATCAAAGGAGATCTTATGTTTGGTTTCGGGAAGAAAAAAGCAGCGGCACCGACGGAATCGACCGCAACCGCTGATATTTATGTGGCACCGGTGACGGGGGAGTACCTTCCGCTGTCTGAAGTTTCTGACCCCGTATTTTCGCAGGGTGTCATGGGGGATGGCTACGCCGTTAACCCTACATCGAATATGATCGTTGCCCCTGCGGCAGGTACGATCGCCTTGATCCAAGACACCATGCATGCCTTTATGCTGCGCACCGATAACGGCGGCGAGGTGCTGGTGCATATCGGTATCGATACTGTAGATCTCAATGGCGAAGGCTTTACCTCGCACGCTAAGGTGGGCGATAAGGTTGAGGCGGGCGCCCCCATTATTGAGGTTGATTGGGAGGCCATTAAGGATCGTATTCCCTCCAAGGAGACGATGGTGATGGTTACTAACACCCCCAAGTTCAATATTGTGAAGGACTCCGAAGAGCGCCGCACCGTCAACGCGGGCGATCACGTGGCGGAAGCGACCAAGAAGTAGAAGACGCGTAGAGCCTTGTGATGCTTCGACAGGGCGGAAGGCGCTGGTTTTCTCGCTCTGTCTCTGGCACGATACCCGCTTTAGCAGCCTCGCTTTATGTGAGGTCTTATACCGCAGCTGCCGATGCGCAGACCTCACGAAAGAGGCTTTCTCATATGGTTTCACCGATTTTCGGTGGAACCATATTTTTTAACAAAAACTTTTTAACGGGCAAAAGATATTGTCTCGAAGAAATAGGCGTGGGAAAATATTTGACAAAGATAAATTTTCTCGCTCAAGTAAAAGTGATTTACAGGTAAAAAATAGTTATGCTATTTATGTGACGCGTCAAGAAAATGTTTTTTGATGTGTCCGCCTATTCATTCACTCAGCAACATATAATATTTGGGAGTTCATACCCATGAGCCTTTCTTCGCAGAAACTCAACCGACGTACCGTTCTTGGCGCCACCACGCTTGGCGCTGCCGCCGCTATGATGCCCGTGGTGGGCGCATCCGCAGCAGAGGCGAGAATTCAAGGAAGTCTTCCCGGTGAGAAGGAACAGCCTGTCAATGATGAACAGCAGCCTATCCTCGACGAAGATATTGAATTTGACCCGGAACATGCGGCCTGGACCTTTCTTAGACAAAAAGAATTCTTTGTAGCACATCGTGGTTCGGGCGATATTAATCCCGAACATACCGCATACGCATATACTCAAGCTGCAAGAAATGCCGATGCTATCGAAATTTCTTTGCGAACCACGGCTGATAATATTCCCGTCTGCATTCATGATGAATCGCTGATGCGCGTTACCGGACTTAATCGCAAAGTACGTGATCTTACCCTGCAAAAACTGCGCGGCGTTTACGTCAATATGCGCAAGACCCTCGGTGAAGGTACACCGCTGGAGCAGATTCCCACCTTTGAAGAGGCCGTGGATGCAATTAACAACGCCCCCACCGGCAAGCGCCTTCCCCTCTTCATCGAAGCGAAAGACTGGCGCGCACAGGGTCATCTACTGAAAGCTATCAAAGAACGCGGGCTGGCGCATCGTGTGGTGATCAAGATGTACCGCGACGGCCACGGCGGTTTCAACCCAAACTCAAAGTATCTGGCCCAAGCGAAAGCCGCGGGTTGCCAGACCTGGTGCTACTTCGACGCCAACGACAGCCTTGAAGGAATCCGTCAGCTGGCGGGATCCAACAACGTGGATGCGCTCGGCGTGCCCTACTTTGAATCCGTGCGCGGCCCCGGGTACGGTTCCATGGCGGATGATAAGGTGCGTGCCATTGTCGGCTTCGGCAAGCCCGTGATTGTTTGGGAGGTGCACCGCCGAAGCACCTACGAACACTACAAGAGCCTGGGCGTGCGCGGGTTTATGAGCCCCGACCCGTCCTGGGTGTGCGGGTGGAAAAAACAGGCCACGATCAACGTTGAAAGCGGCCGTCGGGAGCACGGCATGCTGCCCTCCAGCATCACCAACGCCCAGGATTACCCCGACTTCACCCGCGGGGCAATCGTGCACCAACAGAATTACGACGAATCCTTGCTGCTGGGGCCGCTCGCTGCTGCCACTGACAGGGAACAGTACACCCTCGAATTCGCTATGCACTGGGATAAGAAACTGCCCACAACCACCTGGAATTACGGGTACATGGCGTTCGGTCGCAGCCACGACGGTCCGCTCGGTATCGCCGGGAAGTTCCGGGGTGCATCCGAGGACGGCTGCTATGTGCTCGCTCTTCGCCCCGGCGCGAAGGTTCGGGACGAGCACGGCAAATACCGGACGGGCGATCTTGCACAGCTGATTCGTCTTGACGGCGGGCCGGGTGCGTCTCGCGAAGGTAAGGTTCTGCACACCATGAGTTTGAAAAAGCCTATCAAGCCCAACGAGAGCATCGAAGGCAAAATTGTGGTGAAGGGCAAGTACTTCTACTTTGTGATTAACGGTCAGTATTCCGCGCAGATTCATGATGCCGCCTACCGCGGTCCCTACGTGCATTTCGGCCGCTATCACGGCAATGCAACCGGCGGTCCGCTCGTGCTCACCCGCGCACTTGCCCGTGAGTCATGGGCATAAGCCTTTGAACCAGGCTGCCAGGGCGGCTTATCCACCCGGAAAATTAGATGGATAAGCCGCCGCGGGTTCGCCAAGAAGAAGTTGGGCAGTGCACAAAAACTGTTTGACGTCAGGTACAGGTTACCGTAGCAATTCGGGCGGGGTTAAGGCGATGCTGATCTAGGTGCTACTCTAGGGGCATGACAACTTCATTCACCGATAAAAAAGCTGTAACGACTGTGAGCCCCGAAGCTCGGGACGCATGGTTTAAATGGCAACTCACTCCACCCGTTCCCACGTCCTGGGAACTGCCCGAAGAAGCACGAGAAGACTTTGAAGATGCAATCATGCTCCTGCTCCTCACCGGCGAGGACGCCAGCGAATATGCGGATTACCTCAACGACTGCCTCGAAGAATTTCTAGGCGAATCGCAGGTCAAAGGCGACTTCTACCACGATATTGAACAATACGCGCAGAAAGTCGTGAGGGAGCGCCGTGCGCTCGCCGAGCGTTTGGGTGTTACGAGTGATTCTGGCAACTTGGCTGCGGCTTTCGCTGATTTGGAGGCGCACGGCGTGCTTGCGCGCGGTAAATTTTCGTGCTGCGGAACCTGCGCCAGCGCCGAAATCTGGGATGAGCGTGAGGGCTCTGACCGATGGAAGGGCTATATCTACTATCACCAGCAGGATGCCGAGAATCTGGCGGAAAGCGGGAGCACCTACATTGGCTTCGGCTCGTTTGAGGCGTACCCCTCTGATGAAGAGGCGTGGAAGAAACTCAGTGATGAGCAGCGCGCGGCCGTCACCCGCAAACATGAGGAACTATCACTCGCACTGATGCTTGACACCGTGATCCCCACGCTGGAACGTTACGGCGTTAAGGTGACCTGGAACGGTAGCTACGATACCCGCCCGCGCCTCGATAACGTTGAGGTCTACGAGATTCCGTAAGCTATAAAACCGTGCGTGCGGTCCGCCGGAGGAGTCGCGCGTGAGTTGAGGGGCGCATCCTGTATGTTATACGGGATGCGCCCCTCTAGCTTTTTGTATTTTCTTACCGGTGCTCGCGGGGAGGTTATTCGGGCAGTAGGCTCAGCGCAATCTGGAAAAGGTGCTCACGGTCGGTCGAGGGGGACAGGGTTGAGCGCACCATAAACCCCTGGAAAGTGAGGATGAGCGCATCCGCTGTGTCGCTGACGAAGGCTTGAAGCTCGTCGGCAGAAGGTTTGCGTTTATTCTCTGCTTCAAGATACCGCTGACCCCAGGGTATAAGTGATTGAGCGACGATATCGTGCAGGGTGGTAAAAAGCGTGTTGGTGGATTCTTGCACCTCGGGAACGGTAAACGATTCCAAACGGATGCGCAGCATCGAGGTGAAGTTCGCTTCGACGGTTGAGGTGGCGAAGATCATGCGCATAATGTCGCGTGGGGAGGGGTCTTTGAGTTCCCCGTAAGCTGCGGCGATCATATCGATACGCTGTTGAACAGTGGCGTAAAGAATGTCGCCTTTGCCGCTGAAGTGCGAGTAAATGGAACCCGAGGAAAGTCCGGATTCTCTGATGATGTCCGTCATGGAGGTGTGAGTGTACCCCTTGGCGGTAAAACATGTGAAGGCGGCGTCGATAATTTGGCGTCGACGTGCCTGTTTAGTGGCTTCGGTCAGACGTGGCATGCCTTAAGACTATACCTTTCCGAGGAGTTTGCGCTAGATAAAAATAGAATGTTTATTCTCTGTTGTGAGATTATAAACAAAATGATTATTGTGTTTGCATCTGGTCTTTATGCAGAGTAGAGTCTTAGGTGTTAATAAACAAAACATCTATTTTGTTTGGAGAGTTTCATGGCACGCACACCGGAGGCGATTACGCCCTCATCCTGGCGTAAAGTTATCGCCACCGCCACGCTGGCATCCGTCATCGTCAGCATCGTGATTCTCGCCTTCACGTGGCCCACTAAAGCCATGGAGACGAACCTACCCGTCTCCATCGCGGGACCGGAAGCAGCCGTCAGCCAATTCGAGCAAGGACTCAAAGATCGAGGAATCGAAACCTTCGAGTTCAAACAGGCATCCTCGCGTGAAGACGCCGAACGGCAGATCAAAGAACGTGAAACCTACGGCGCGATCGTCTTCACCGAAGGTGCGGCGCCCGAGGTCATGACCGCGCCCGCCGCAAACGCATCCGCAAACCAGATGCTCACCGGCGTAGCCCAGCAGATGAACGCTCAGGTACAGCAGCAAGCTACCGCAGCTAAAACTCAGGCACTGCAGCAGGCCGCCCAGGCGGGCGGGCAGCAGGGCGCTATCGCCACCCAGCAGCTCGAACAGCTGAAAACCGAGCAGGAAAAACTGCAGCAGGCGCAGGTCAAAACCACCGCAGTCGTACCACTCGGCGACGGTGACCCCAACGGTATGGGTCTGGCGGTTGCCGCATTCCCGCTTGTTATGGGCGGCATAATCGGCGGGGTTCTCAGTATCTCTCTTGTCAAAGGAACCGTGCGACGCTTCGCGACTGCAGGACTCTACGGGATTCTTGGCGGACTCTTCATGACCCTTATTCTAGGAACCTGGTTCGGGTTTGTTCCCGGCGATTTCGGGGCACTTTGGGCGACCTTCGGCATGACCGTTTTCGCGACGGCCTCCTTCATGATCGGAATGTCCGCGTTGTTTGCCGACGCCGTCGGTATCGGTCTTGGCGCCGTGATCTCCATGTTCATCGGCAACCCACTCTCCGGGGCAAACATGCCGTGGCAGTTCATCCCCGCACCCTGGGGTGCCCTCGGGCAGCTGATGGTGCCGGGTGCATCCAACACGTTGCTGCGGAATATCGCCTATTTTCCGGATGCTTCAAACTCCCTGCAATGGGCTGTGCTGTTGGGTTGGGCAGGGTTTGGCCTTCTCGCCGGGGCGATCGGCTGGGCGTGGAAGGAACGCCGAGCAACTCACATGAGCACAGAGGATGATACCGCGAGCGTTCGCGCGAAAACCGAGGCGAACGCAGATGTGCCGGACAACGTTGAGATTCCCTGGAAAACGGCAAACACATAGCGACCTCGCCCCCAAGTAGATCCGCGAGCAGATAGTATTTTCAAAATACTATCTGCTCGCGCCGCATGGGGGAGATTCCTAGAATGGGAAGTATGAGCGAAGAGATCACCAGCGCCCGCATCGACGTCTGGCTGTGGTCGGTGCGCATCTTCAAAACCCGCGCACTCGCAGCCGACGAATGCAAAGGCGGGCACGTGCGCGTGAACGATGCATCCGCAAAACCCTCACAAAAACTCAAACGAGGCGACATTGTGCGGGTGCGCTACCCCGGCTGGGAGCGGGTGTTTAAGGTCGAAAAACTCATCACCAAACGGGTGGGCGCGCCGATCGCCGTCACCTGTTACGAAGACCTCTCGGGACCGCGCCCCGCGCACCTGTCGATGCCGCCGGTCGCCAAACGCGAACGCGGCACCGGGCGACCCACCAAGAAAGAACGCCGTGCCCTAGACGAGCTGCGGGGGCGAAAAGGCTAAACCCAGTTCCGCTTTCTCTCACCCCGCGATCGTCGTTAAGAACCGCGAGCAGGTAGGATTTGGCCGAACAGGTGAGTTTTTCCTGCCTGCTCAAACCAAAAACCACCTGCTCGCGGAATAAGAAGCGGTCATAGCGTGAGACAGATAAACGCATCGCTGACGTGCCATCTTTGCGGGAGTAGGCTGTACCTATGAGCAACAAGGCCTCAGAACCCAACACATCAGGCGCCGCGAACACAGCCGACGGCACCGCCAGCACGCACGAACCCCAAAACCTGCTGGATGCGACCCCGCGCACCGGCAGCATCCCCCTTCACCTGGGGGAAGGCGACGCGGACTCTGGGAAAACTCAACCCGAAAAATCGCTCAACAGGCGGATTCTGGCGCTCGCTGTACCCGCCTTCGGCGCGCTGATTGCCGAGCCGCTGTTCGTGCTCGCCGATTCCGCACTCGTGGGGCAGCTGGGCACCGAAACCCTGGCGGGCATGAGCATTGCGGCAACCCTCATCACCACCGTGGTGGGGCTCATGAACTTCCTCGCATACTCGGTGACCCCGGCGGTTGCGCGCGCGTTCGGGGCGCATCGGCTGGCGCACGCCTACCGCATCGGCGTGGACGGCGTGTGGGTTGCGCTTGGACTCGGCCTGCTCATTATGGGTGTGGGTTATATCTTTGCCGACCCTGCGCTGCGCGGCATGGGCGCGAACGACGCAACCATCGGTTATGCGCGCGACTACCTGCACCATTCGCTGTGGGGCATTCCGCCCATGATGATGATTCTGGCGCTCATGGGCACCCTGCGCGGGCTGCAAGACACCGTGACCCCGCTCAAAGTTGCGGGTGTGGGCACCGTGGTGAATGTGGCGCTGAACTGGGTGCTGATATACCCGGTCGGCTGGGGCGTGGCCGGTTCGGCGACGGGCACATCGCTCACGCAGTGGGGCATGGCGCTTGCTCTTGGTATATTTATTCATCTTAAGATGCGCCCGCAGGGCGTGACGTGGCGTCCCGATATTGCGGGGATGCGCGGCGTGCTATCCCTCGGTTCCTGGCTGATGCTGCGCACCCTCTCGATGCGCCTGGCACTGCTGTCTACCGTATTTGTGGTGGCTCGCCTGGGCGACGAGCAGACGGCGGCATATCAGCTGGGCATGAGCGTGTTCAACCTGCTGCTCTTTGCCCTGGATTCTCTTGCAATAGCGGCGCAGGCGCTGCTGGGCAAGGAACTTGGAGAACGCGACCTGACGGCTGAATCCGGGCGTGCGAAAGTGCGTGAGCTCAAGAATCGCCTGGTGCGTATGAGTCTGGTGTACGGGGTTGTCACCGGCGTTGTTGCGCCCGTGATTGGCTTTTTCGGAAACTGGATTTTCACGCAGGATGCGCCCGTCGCCACCCTCTTCGCGTGGGCTACCCTCGTGATTGGCGTGGGGCAGCCGATAGCCGCATATGTATTCGTTCTTGATGGTATCCTCATGGGTGCTCAGGACGTGAAATACCTGGCAATTGGCTCATTTGTGATGCTGGTTGTTTATGCGCCCGTCATTTTCGGGATCTACTGGGCGGTTTCCGGCGGTCTGCTGAGTGCCACGGTGGGGTACCTGGGGCTGTGGGCGGCGTACATCCTGTGGTACCAGGGCGTGCGTGCATTCATCTTCGGCCGCCGCGCCGCCTCGGACGTGTGGATTAAAGCATAATTTTCCGGGGTTTACGCGGAATTTAGGTGTTGAAGACGAGTTTTTTCACGGTCTTCTAGCTTACGCATCGCGTTGAGGCATCGACTGGTGACCCCCCCACGGCATCTATGGCGAACGGACTATACCCTTAGTGGTATGTGTGCTCCCTGAAACGGAGACGGTTCTGCGATACGCAGCGTTCAGAGAAGGGACTGTATTCGCACCCTCACCTGAGGCTGGGGTTTGGAGTCTGACCCCGAAGCGCCGCTCTCTCGATTTGCTGACAATGAGCGCAGAACCGCCTCTTGAACATCGCGGACAATTTCTTTGACCGCACGGGAGCCGTCGATTCCAATCTCGATAATGACCTTCTGCCCGCCCGACTCGATGATAACCCCGAATCGGGCGGCCGCAGGGTCGCCGCTCATACGGCTGCCGATGGCTTTCAGCGTGGAGCCGATCCCCGGTTCAATGCCGCGCACTCCAGGAACGGCCGTGACTACATGAGTCAATTCGGCTGCTGAGAGGTTACTCGTCATCGTGCAGATCCTCAATATGAATATTGACGGTTGGGGACAATTCTAGGTTCTCATAACACGCCTGGCGCACAGCATCACGAACCTGTTGAGCAAGCTGGGGGAGGCTACTGGTTGTAACGTGTGCAGAGATACGGCAGGAGATCGTATCCGGTATTCCCAGCTCTCGCTGACCTTCGGGGGCTGGGGCATGTTTGAAGGAAGACTTGAGTGCGCGAGCTCCGGGTACAGAGTCTACACTGCGTCGCACTAGGGCGCGTAGGGAGAACTCGGACATACTATATGGCCCTAAGTCGGTTGGCGGCATCTCTACCTGAGCGCCATGACGGGTTTCGGCGATTACCGCATCCATCATATGGCGCTGAGGCATCACCGATGCGCTCGACTGTGATTCCAATGTGTCCCAGGTCTTGTGGAGTGAAGCGATTAGACGCAGGTACTCCCGTGTGGAGGCTTCGTCAAGCTCATAAGACTGAGCCGACTGTGCGTGCCGTGGTTCTGCGTGTGGGATGCGGGTGGTGGAACTCATTCCCACTCCTTCATGTGGCGCATGACGAGGGAGCGGGCGCGTGCCAGCCTCCCCCGGACTGTGGATTCGGTTAGGTTCAGGGTTTGGGATATCTCCTCGTAGGACATGTCATCAACCTCTCGAAGCACCCAGACGATACGCAGCTCTTCAGGAGCGGATGCCAAAAGCTTGGCTAATGCTTCTATCTGGGCGTTTACCTCACTGGACTGCGCCGGATCGTCGGTCGCTGTCGACGTTGTGTTAGGTAGGGCGCTCGCGCTCTCAAGACCCTCTGAATCGTAAGGGTCAGTGGCTCGGCGCTGAAGTTGACGAATAGTGCTGGTGGCCTTATTAGTGCAGATACGCATGAGCCAGCCTCGGAATGCATCAGGATCCCGGAGCAGATGAAGACTCCGCCACGCCTGAACAAGGGTCTCTTGGACAATGTCCTCACTGTCGTGGCGGTTACGCACGATCATGTAGGCGGTGCGAAACAGGCGCCCCTGATAACGTTCGACGAGCTTTCCGAAAGCGTCAATGTCACCGTCCTGGGCTCGCAGCACCAGATACCTGTCTTTGCCCTGAGACGCAGCGCTCGGATGAGGAACATGCTTGGCGGGCGGACCGGTGGACTGCCCTGCATTGCTGCGCTTTTCATCGGTCATGGTTATCAGAACCGCCGCTCTCTAATGCGTGTTGTCCTGCCACAGTGTGGGCTGCACTCTGGGGTTTGGTGGCTTGTTCTAGGCGCAGCAGGACGTCGATCTGACGAGCATGCTTTCCCAGAGAGGAACTAACGTCGTGGTCAAGCCGGTTCCTGAGCTCGCTCACGGTCCACGCGACCTCGCTGCTCTCTGCTACGGTGACGGTTGCCTGCACCCACAGGTTGCTGGGTGAACCGGTGACCCATACCGAGCACCGCTGAACCCCAGGGACGTCTTCGGCTCGCTCAGACAGTGCTTGGGCTATGACATCGGGGCTGAGTGTGGCCAGCAGCGTGCCGTCGGAGCCTGTTAGGCGCAAGGGGGATGCGGCAGCTTTACGGGGCACCTGCTTAATGAGCAGGACTAGAGCAAATGCGATAAGAAGAACCGACCCAACGACGGCGGCTGGCAACAGCCAGTGTGCCTGAGGTCCGACCCAGGTATCGACCCGGGTATCAGCTTTGGCGAGAACCGAGCTAAGTGCGGGCCATGATTGATCCAAACTTATGCCGGAAGCCATAAGCCAGAGGGCTATCGCCGCGATGAGCAAACCGCTTACCGCAAGGACTATCCTATTGAGAATTCCAGATACCGAACGCATGGTTTTCTCTCTTTCAGCTCGTGTGCTGGATACGCACTCGGCTGTGTGCGGTTCCGACGGGTTTCAAGGTCTGTATAGCCTGCTCAGCTGCCTTCTGTGCGGCCTGACGCACAGGTTCGAGGTCATCCAGAACGCTGAACACGGTCACATTCACGCGCGTTCGACGGACTCGAACCCTAGCGCTGTGAACACCATCGACCCGCTCGACATGGGCTTGTACCAGCCTTGCTAGGTCACGGCGTGAAATAGCTGTCTGACCGGGTATGTTATCTGCAAGAACCTCAGTGCGTTCAGGAGCCCCCGGCCACAGAGCCAGGAGAATCATGAACAGACTGCATACGGTCACAAAGCAGGCTGCCGCGAGTACCGCTGGCGACCCGATGACCGTGGAGCCGAGCCCGTTGACTACTGAGGATGTTCCATTCGGCCATGATCCGTTTAGGAGCCGGTTTCCCAGCGTCCAGATTCCCAGCCCTCCTACGATGAGGAGTAGTAACGCCAGGATAATGACGGGCAAACTCCGCGACGGGCGCCGGATGAGATTTTGTACGGGGGTTTTCATCGCAGAGCCCTCCTTACCTGGTTGTTCGGATTGAGCCAGGAGATCTCAATGTTGATCTTCTCAACCCTCAGCCCGGTGAGGTGCTCGACGCGCTGGCTCACATGCTCACGCACCTGTTGCAGGGTTGAAACCAGTGCTGTAGGGAAGGTAAGGCCGAGATCTAGGTGAAGGACTGCAACCTGACCGTAGAGATCACACTTTGCCTCGGGGCGTGAATGGAAATTTCGACGTGCCCCGATCCCGAGCAGCCCCCCGGCATTTGAGCCCACATTTGCGCTCTCGTAGGCAGCTTGAGCCGCGATCTGCGCAACAACCTGGGCGGGAATGACGGTGACGCCGCGCTGCTCCTGCCGGGGGCTCTCTGTCTGAGAGTCCTCGACACTGACAGCAGCGGGCTGTGTATTGGTCTCCGTCATTACTTCCTCCATCGATTAAGGATGCTTTGGACATCGACCCGGCCCTCCAGGTAAAGACCCACCACCGTTCCAACCAGGCCGCATAGCGCCACCAGGATGAAGTCGGCGAAGGAACCGAAAGCAAGAATTGTTCCCAGGAATAGGCCCACCAAAAGGGCCAGGTGTGTTGTCTTCATAAAAGATCCTCAGATCGGGGGCGTTGGATTACTTGAGATCGGCAGAGTCAGCGGAAGTGGAATCGTCGTCGGGTAGGTGAACGTCGGTGACGTCGATATTGACCTCTACTACCTCTAGACCCGTGGTCCCCTCGATCTGTTCGATAATGTTGCGGCGGATAGCATTGGCTACTTCCACAATGGAGACTCCATATTCGACCACGACGGTAACATCTACGGCTGCCTGGGTCTCGCCCTTCTGGACGCTAATACCGCCAGCAACATTGGTCTGGGCGTTGGGGATGCGGTCGGTTACGGCGCTGAAGGCGCGGCGTACGGCATTGCCCATATCGTACACACCGGGAACTTCGCGGGTTGCCATGCCAGCGATTTTGGCAACAACGTTCTCTTCAATGGTGGTTACACCATGCGAAGTCTGTAGGGGACCGCGAGGAGTCTTGTCCTGCTGGGTTTCCTTGTTGTTTTCGCGCTCGCGCTGCTGACCGGTTTGGGGAATGGAGTTATCGCTCATGGGAGCCTCATTTCATGTGTTTTCCGCTGCGCGGATTATGATATTTGATATGTGCGGCACGCATCGACGGCTGGGGAGTTCGGGCGCTACCCACGCCCTTTGTCCGTCCTTGCGGTCGATGGTGACGCTACTATAAAGACGCTTGAGGCACTGAATTCCTCACGAATCAAAATGGTGATATATACCACTTTGGGTTGATGAGCGTACACAGCCACGACTGTTACTCATGTTTGCTCGGCTCAGCTGCCTATCGTGCGAGTAGTCCTCATATGCGCCAAAGCGGGTTATGCGGAAGCTGGGAATAGCTTCTGCATAACCCGCTTGGCTTTGTTTCTGCGATGCTGAAGCGACGCAAGAATATGGGGTACTAGTTCTTTTTGCCGGTTACGCTTAGGTATATGGAGATCGCGACAATGGCGGCGATAATAGAGAGGATCCAGCGAATCCAGTCGATACCAGCGGTATCTGCGACGCCGAAGAAGCTTGCGATCCCTCCGCCAACGAATGCGCCAACAGCACCCAAGATAACGGTCCACAGTGCCGAGATGTTCTGGTGACCTCGCATGATGAGGCGGGCCAGAGCGCCGATGATAGCGCCGGCAATGATCATTCCGATGAGTCCAAGCATAATGGTTCTTTCTTTGTGAGTATCCGTCATAGCGCGTGCGCGCCTGAACGGATGATGATATGGGGTCTTAAGTGCGCAGATCGGTGAGGTTCCGCCTGAAAGTTCAGCAGCAGCCGGGATTTCAGCTGCCTTTCCTGTCACATATTGCGTGATTCGACGGGGCTGTTATTGCTTGTCGTCGTCTCTCAAGCCTACGGCGCTGATATGAAGACGCCATGAGTGCGCAGATCCTCACGCGTTCTATAAGTGTTTTACATCACATATTTGCTGATGGTTTTTGATGCCCGGCTCTTGAGGCTCGAAGATAAAAGGAAGCGCGTACCCGATCCCGTCATCTTTGACGTCGTTACACGCCTCGGAATTTACCATATTCTTACAGAAGTATTTCAGCTCGGAGTCTTCTGCGGGCGTTCATCTTCGACCGCCGCGCTGCCTCGGACGTGTGGATTAAAGCGTAGCGAGCTTAAAACTTCCGTCAATTATTCGTTCGGATATGCTTCTTCGAGGAAAGAATAGTCATCCCAATATCCGCGATCCCACCACTCGATAAATTCGATGTTTTTACCTTCGCATCCGAGGGTGAGGAAATCCTCGAAGAAAATCAGGCGCTCGGAAAATATAGAACTGTCATGGTCCTCTATGCGCATTCTTTCGTGAAATTCACGCGGTGAAAGTCCCAAGCTCACGCCGTCGAGGGTGTCACCATCCAGGATCTGCAGGGAGAACAGAACAACCTTCCCATCAGCCAATCCAAGATCCACCACGCGTTCGGCGCCACCCAGAGTAACGCGACCCATGAAACGCTCACACCCGGGGAATGACGAATCATGAAGTTCTTTATTAAATTGTTCGTGGTAGTAACCGATCGGCTGACCGAGCTCCAGCTGGGGCGGGGCCTCAAACTGAAAATACATATTCTTCACCTTTCCTGAGGGGCCATGAAAATCCTTATAAAGTACCCTCGAAACATACGTAATATACCCAAAGGCGCATTATTTACTGAATGAAGGCGTGCAAATAATCGGAACCGCTATATGTCACTGTGTGCTCGTTCCGGGATCTGATAGTAGATCGGAGTGGCATGTAGCTGCTGGATCGCCTCAAGAAAACTCGGGTCCAGATCCCCCAACTCATCAAGCCAAGACCAGTCGTCAGGGGCGGAATCGTGTGAATGTTTCATGCGCCCTCCGTATTCTGTATGGAGTGAATATACTAGTTGAGATGAGCCCGGCAGTTATCGCAGCATCTGGTTAAACTGCTCAATGACGGCGTCAGGAATATCACCGAGAGCATGCAGCATTTCGAAGGTGAAATCAACGAATCCTACCCCGCTGGCGGTCACCAGGTTCTTATCGCGCACCGCCTCGCGCGTGGTGTTCACGTACTGATGCGGGTTCGTGTAGGCGGGCAAATCCTTGATGTCCTCAAAGCTATTGGCGGTGTGCCTGCGCCCATCGAGCAGGCCAGCAGAAGCCAAGAAATATGCGCCGTCGCAGATACCGCCAACCGGTTTGCCCGCATCCTTGAAATCACCGAGGATTGAGGCGAGCTGCTGGGAATCTTCGGCGGACAGAGTACGCCATGAGCCCTCCGCGCCGACGACGATGACCGCATCCGCAGTTGAGGGAACCTCGGAAATTATCATGTCGGGTTCCACACGCAACCCGCCCATAGAGGTTTTCACTTCTCGATCGACGGATGCCCACCGCACCGTGTACCCGCCGATGATGCTCTGCAGTCCAGCGGCAAGCAGGGCAGGTTCCCAGTCGGCGAATTTATCCAGAATGACGACAGCAAGTGTTTTCACGGGAACTCCTTGTAACCTCAGCGCACTAGTCCCTAAACCCTACGGTAAACCTCGTCGAAGGGCAGACGGAAGCGCTCGCCCCAGATGCCGTGACCGGGTTTGCGGATACCGCAGGCGACTACCATGTTAATCTCGACATTGCGCGGCAGGTTGAGGAGTTTCTTCACGCGGTGGCTGTCGAAGCCTTCCATTGGGCAGGTGTCGTACCCCGCCTCGGTCATCGCGAGCATAAACGTCTGCGCCACCAGGCCGCAACTCTTGTGCACAACCACGCGATAATCGTGTTCCGAAACCTCACGCATCATCGGAACAAATAGGCCCGCACAATTCGCCATTGCCGCGCGGGATGCGCCCAGTAGACCAAAGCAGCGCGCGTACAGGAGCGGCATAGCCTTGGTGTAGTACATTTCCCAATTCTTGATGCGGTCTTTCTGCTTCTCAGCCGGGCTGTTACGCTCAACATTGCCGCGTTCAAACTCCAGCGCGGCTTTCGCGCGGCGGCGGTACAAATCCTGGCGGGTTACGAATACCACCATCTGCTGCGCGGTCTTGGCAGCCTGCTGATGCATGCACGCTGCGGCGAGTTTATTCAGGGTGGCGGGATCAGTCACGTGGTAGAGCTCGTACAGCTGCATATTCGAACTTGTGGGCGCCAGCTGAGCCGCCTGCAAACACTCTTTGACAACTTCGGCATCAATGGGCTGGTTTTCGTCGTAATGGCGCACCGAACGGCGGCGGTTCAGTAAATCTAGTAGGGACATTATGCGACTCCTTTCCACAGCGGCATTCCGAAGGCATATAAAACTACCCTCACCTTTAAGACTATCGTTCGCGGGCGCGGAATTCACGCATAATTTTGGATATTTAAGCGAACGCGATGCCGTATAAAGCGCCTTGTGAGCACAGGTTTTATAGTGGAAAGAAGCAAGCGCAGTATAAGAACGAGGAGGCTCCGTGATACTTCTGAACATTCTCGCCCACGATACCCTCAACGAACAGGCTGATGCGCCCGGCTGGATATTCCCCGTTGTGCTTGCAGTTGTTGTTATCGCGTTCGTGGCTATCGGTGCCGTTATTCTCAAGGGTATTATGCGGGATTCGGGCGATACCTCCCAACGCGCCACCCATAAAGCGGAACGCAAAATCGCCACAAAAACCGGAAAGAATCTTGGTCGCACGGCACACGATAAATACCGGGAACACCGCGAAGAATAGCTGACCGCTACGAAGAGACCCGGGCGGGAAGCTACCCGGCGAACCAGTTTTCGGCGACCGTGTGCGCATCGAAAACCTGCCCCAAAAGTGGGGTTAGCGGGGAAATTCCGTGTTCACGCACCAGCGGCACGGAATGCAGCACCGACTCATTCCACAAGTGAAGCGCAAGCGCATAGGTGCGCCCAGTGAGTGCAGAAACCGGGTAAATTAGGGGGCCGGGCAGGCTGCTAAGTACCTGATACCCGGCCCCCAGATAAGAGCCCCGCGCGGGAACTCAAAGAGAGCAGGCTACTTGGCCCACACAACGAGTTCATCGAGCGGTTTGCGCGGCTTCGGGTCGATCTCGCGCGAGCGGTAGCCGAAGGTCGCAGCAACGGATACGCCGTAATCCTCAGGGTTGAGAAGCCCTTCCTCGGTGAGGAGCTGGGTGACCGCATCGTAGTCCATGCCTTCAACGGGGCAGGAATCGATACCGAGCATCGCTGCACCCGTGAGCATATTACCTAGCGCAATATAAGTGTTCTTCCGTGCCCATTCGAAGAGGGCACGCTCGTCGTCGGCAATCTTCATATCGTGCACCTGGAACTTTTTGTACCTGTCCAGCGCCATCTGCATCTGGTCTTCGGGAAGATTACGCTTCGCGAGCGTCTGCAGCAGGAAATCGGAATCGTAGCGTGCGTTCTTCTTCGCCACAATAATCACCACGTGGCTGGCATCATCGAGCGTATTTGCCATACCCCAGGCGATAGGCTTGAGCTTTTCGCGCAGCTCTTTATTCTGTATCACCAGAAATTTCCACGGCTCGGAACCAACCGAGCTGGGGGAGAGGCGCCCAAACTCAAGGATTGTGTTGAAGTCTTCATCGCTGATTGTACGGGCAGGGTCGTAGGAGCGGGTAGAAACGCGACGCTTGAAAATTTCAATTGCTTGTTCACGGGTGAGGATCATGGTTTTCCTTTTCTGTGCTGGGGTTTTATGACGGAATTTAGTATATCGAGCAGGGATGCGCCTCCCGCCGGTTTTTTCGCACAGCGTGATTGATTGCGTTGCCCAAAGCGTGCTTTAGATGCGCTCCTACGGCTAACAACATATCGTTTGGACAAACCGCCGCCGATCTTCAGCTGGTTTTTCGGGTGAAAGAGCCCGGTGAGCGGCCTGCACAATCAGAGAGGCTGGAACTGCATCATATGTTTTCCCCTGGGACTCGACGGTTCGGCACTGTTCACTGTGGCACACATCGTCGCAGGTGCTGCTTCCCTGTATCCCACCCACTAGATCTTCCAGGGGTACACCCATAATCCAGATACGATTGGATTCCTCAGGATGAGTCAAGAATTCTTCTTCACTCATTGTACGGGTTTCCAGATGAGGCTGAATACCCTGAGGCAAGAGCTCAGCTTCCAATACCTGTAAAGCCTTGCGCAGCTCCTCACCTGTTGTACCGCACCGTGAGCAGGTTTGTTTTTCGGCATTGACAAGGTGCTGCCAGATAATAGGTAAAGTTTTCATCAGGGACTACCTTTCCTTTTGAAACTATAATCTATTTGGTTGTGATGAGATGGGGCGTGGGCACGCCAGTGTTTACGCCACTTTTACGGTGTATTCCAGAGCCTTGCTCGGGTGCATGGTTACTGAGACGTATCCGTTAGCGGGGGTGCGCACATAGTCGAGGTAATCCTCCATAGACGGACCAAATCCTTCAACATCGTCTACGGCAATCACGGCGCGGTCGGCAAGATGCGGCTCCAACAGCTGAAAGACGGGATGCACCAGGTCAGGCCACCCGTCGAGAAGCACAAAATCGGGGCTGAAATCCAGGTCTTGCAGGGTCTTCAGCGCATCGCCTTCGCGCAGCTCGATATAGTCCGCAAGCCCCGCCCGCTCAAAATTTTTCCGCGCGGCCTCAGCCTTATGAGGCACATATTCGCAGGTGATCACGCGGCCGCCATTGCGTTTTGCGGCGGAGGCAAGATACAGCGTCGAGATGCCGTAGGACGTACCAAACTCAACGATATTCCGTGCGCCGCTCGCCAGCGCCTGCATATACAGAAACTCGCCCTGCTGCGGGGTTATGGGGATGTATTTATCGGTATAAAAATCTTCGTTCTCGGTCTCCCAATCAATCCCCCTGCCTAAAATCTGGTGGATTTTCGGCAGAAAATGCATGAACATGCGCTTGCCCTGCTTGAGCGTGGCGTCGTAGAGGTCATAGAGTGTGTCTTCGACCGGTGGGTCGTTGAGGAATGTGAACATTTGCGGGGTTAATTTGGGCATGTAAATCTCCCGGATGCTTCGGCGCGTATTACCTGCACCACAATATTCAGAGTCATACCCCTGAAAATAATGCGGTCATATGATTCCTCTTATCATGCCAGCGTCAGCAGGGGAGTACAAGGGATTTGCGCGAAGACGCACAAAAGCCGAAACTCGGCGCCTCGACCTAGCTACCGCTCAAATCGGGTGAGGCGCATCGAATTGAGTACCACAAACACCGAACTGAACGCCATGGCCGCGCCCGCAATCATCGGGTTCAGCAGCCCCGCGGCCGCGACCGGCACCGCGATGGTGTTGTATGCGAACGCCCAGAACAGATTCGACTTGATGGTGTGCAAAGTCGCCCGCGAAAGCCGTAGCGACGTGGGGATCGCGCGCATATCCGAGCGCATCAGCACAATATCCGAAGCCTGCACCGCAACATCCGTACCCGAGCCCATCGCCATGCCCAGGTCCGCGCGGGCCAGGGCGGGCGCATCGTTCACGCCGTCGCCAACCATCGCCACCCGGTAGCCTTCATCCTGAAGCTGCGCGATAACCTCAGATTTGCGTTCGGGTGTGACCCCCGCAAAGACGTTCTCAGGATTAATCCCCACGCTGGATGCGATAGCCTGGGCAACTTCGGGGGCGTCACCAGTCAGCAGCGTGGGTTCTAAGCCCAGCTCGTGAAGCTCGGCGATAGCCTGCGCCGACTCGGGTTTGGGGGAGTCTGCCAGCGCGATGAGCCCGACAGGCAAGGGGTCCTTCGTGCCGATCGCGCGAGCCACAGCCACGGTGGTCAGCCCCTCCGAACGCGCTTGCTCAAGCATCTGATGCTGCTTCTCGGTGAGGGGAACGCCCGCCTGCAGCAGGTATTCGGGGGTGCCCACCAGCACCAGGCGGCGGGACTTCCCCTCGTCCCGAGTGCGCACGAGCTCGCCGCGCACGCCTCCGGGCACGCCCTCAAAATTCTCGACGGTACCGAGAAATGCTCCATAATTTTCTGTCGCAAAACGCGCAATAGCATGGGCTATTGGATGCTCGCTCAGTGCCTCCACGGCTGCGGCATCGCTCAGAATAGATACAGAACGTTCGCTCTTTGAAGAGGCGTTGTCGTCTGTGATTTCGGTGAAATCATCGAAGGTCCCGAAGCGTGCCACGCGCATTGTGCCCTCGGTGACGGTTCCGGTTTTATCCAGCACGATGCGGTTCACCGCATACGTAGTTTCCAGCACCTGCGCGTTGCGAATCAGTATGCCCAGCTGCGAGCCGCGCCCGGTACCCGCCAGCAGCGCCGTGGGGGTCGCCAGCCCGAGCGCGCAGGGGCAGGCGATTACCAGCACCGAAACCGCCGCGTTGAACGCACGCGGCACATCATGCGATACAGACAGCCACCCGATGAGGGTTAGGAGCGAAATCACCAGAATCGTTGGCACGAAAATCGCAGAAACACGGTCGGCAAGACGCGCGATGGGTGCCTTCGTTTCCTGGGCGGCGGCAACCAGCTCGCCCATTTTCGCGAGTGTCGTCTCAGACCCCACGCGGGTTGCGCGCACCGTCAGCGACCCGGAGGTGTTCAGGGTTGCGCCGGTGACCGCATCGCCCACCGAAACTTCGACGGGCACCGATTCGCCGGTCAGCAGGGAGGCGTCCACGGCTGAAGACCCCGCAATAACCGTGCCGTCAGTGGCGATTTTTTCACCCGGGCGCACCAAGAATTCGTCTCCCGGAAGGAGATCCTCGACCGGAATCTGCACCTCGCGCGTGGTTCCCCGCTTGTCGGTGCGAAGCAGGGTCGCGGTGCGTGCTCCCAGGCTCAGCAGGGTGCGCAGAGCCTCGGAAGAGCGGGTTCGTGTACGGTGCTCAATTGCCCGACCGATCAGCAGGAATAAAGTCACCATCGACGCCGAATCGAAGTACAGCGGCGCATGGTGACCGCTCAAGAACATGCCGAGAATGCCCCCCTGCATGGGGTGAACATGCTCGGTCAGCCCGGGGTTCATGAACAGCTGCGCGAGCGAATACAGGTAGGCGACGATCACGCCGAGAGAAACCAGCGTGTCCATCGTGCTGCTGAAATGGCGTGCGTTCGTGAGAGCGGCGCGGTGAAACGGCTCGGCGCTATAGACCGCAACCGGCAGCGTGATAATCGCAAGCACCCAGCCCCAGTGCGGGAACTGGAATGTGGGGAACATTGAAATCAAGAAAATTGGCACACCCAGCAACAACGCCACAACGATGCGCCACCCCAATCCCCCGCTGCGCGCGTTGGTCGTCTCTTCGGACTCTGCATCGCGAACCTCGGTTTTGAGTGATGCCGTATACCCGGCGTTATTGACCGTTTCAATGATCTGCTCATCGGTAATATCGGTGGGAACAATCACGCGCGCAGACTCCAGCGGCAGGTTCACGGCGGGATCAACCCCCGGAATTTTGCGGAGTTTACGTTCCACGCGGCCCACGCAGGATGCGCACGTCATGCCCTGAACATCCAGGTGGATAATGCGCGTCTGCCCGCCATTAGCCGAGGAATCGAAAAGAGAATGGTCGTTCTCAGCTGTGGTGGATGCTGTTTGAGTTGAGTTACCCATGTTCTTCGCCTCGGTTCTCAATGCTCACGATGCTGTGCTGTCTTCGGGCTTTGCCTGCTGCGGATGCGCCTGCCGCAGGCCGCCCTGATCTATACTTCGCCTTCGTCCGGCAGTCCATCGGCACGGTTACTGCGCGGTCGCTGCCCGGTTAGTTTCGAGCCTCGATCGTTCACCCCGCGAACCCGCGTGACGGCGGCACGCCTGAATGTGCGGCGTTGAGCGAGGGCGTCGTATGCGGTGCCGTGCACACCGGGATGCAGATTATCGCCGGTGCCGTCTGCGGGGGTATTCGCCGCATGATCCTGTGAGGAATGTATACGCGATGCGCCCCGCCGCTTCAGCCCGCGCTGATCCTCGCGCGCCGTATAGGGGGTGGAGTCGCGCACCCACGCATCCAGCAGATCGGAGTCGATCCCCATCTGCCGTGCCACGCGGGAAATCGCCTCGGTCAGGTGAATGTTCTCGGTGCCTACGAGTGCGCGCACTGCCCCGACCGCCATTGCCTGGTACTGCGGAGAATACGCCATGATTAGACGGCGGGAGTGAAGCCAGCTTCGACGATGGCGTCCGCTACGGCTTGCGTATTGAGGGTGCCTTCGTGCTCGATGGTGACGGTCGAAACGCCGTCTTTGACCACGTCTACGTTCACGCCGGTGACGCCCGGAACTTCGCCGACTTCTTCACTCACGCTCATGGCGCAGTGGTTGCAGGTGAGGCCGGTTGCTTTGACGGTGGTGATTGCCATGATGTTTCCTTCCAGAATTTTTGGAATTACAAAACTTGTGGATGCGCCGCCCGCGTGTCAGCTGCGCATCATGCGGGATATGGCGGCGGTTGCCTCTTTTATTTTCTCATCAACTATTGTCGCATCACCTGTACGTTCGGATTCAATTGCGGCGTTGGTGACGCAATGCCCCATATGTTCTTCGAGCAGGTTGAGTGAGACTGCGTGAAGCGCTTTGGAAACCGCCGCGACCTGAGTAAGCACATCAATACAGTACTTGTCTTCCTCGACCATGCGGGCGATACCGCGCACTTGCCCTTCGATGCGGCGCAGGCGCTTCAAATGCGCCTCCTTGTTTGGGGTGTACCCGTGTGGCTGTGCTGAGGAATCACGGTTTGTCATAGATCCAGTGTATACCCTAGGGGGGTATATATGCAACATTGTTTCGCCGCCTGCAAATCTGCCCCCGCGTCATAAGTCGTACACTTTCCTGCATGTCGTACGCTTTAACCCTACGAATATGCAGCAAAGTGT